>JAABUJ010000098.1_pt1 | contig 197136 bp, 205 predicted proteins | sample 5559131 | NCBI WGS metagenome assembly JAABUJ01 (sample SAMN10711875, study PRJNA513366) | rock metagenome | isolation source: Antarctica rocks | place: Antarctica: Victoria Land, Mt New Zealand nord | collected 2016-01-07
TCGCAGGGTCGGCGCCCCGGCTCCCCGGCTGCGTGCGCTGGCTGCCAGGGTCCGTCCCCTGGCTGCCGCCGTGCGACCCCCCTCGCGCGCTCACAGTGACGGCGCCCCGGCTCCCCGGCTGCGCGCGCTGGCTGCCAGGGTCCGTCCCCTGGCTGCCGCCGTGCGACCCTCCTCGCGCGCTCACAGTGTCGGCGCCCAGGCTCCCCGGCTGCACGCGCTGGCTGCCAGAGTCCGTCCCCTGGCTGCCGACTGTGGGCGCGGCCGATTCCGCCGCGGGCGCGGGCCCCGCCGCGACGGGCGCGGGCGCCGCCGTTAGGAGGTCGGGCGCTGCTGCCAAGGGCACCAGGCGCGCAGCGCATGCCAGCGGGCCAGTAGGCCGGCCGCCGGCGCCAGCAGCGCCTGCGCCGCCCATGACGCGCTCTGCCGCCGCTGCGCTGCTCATAGTCAGGTCTAGGGGCCGGTAGTGGCGGCCCCCGCCCGCGCGCCCGAGCGTGTCCGCAACGCCGAGCAGCGGTACGATGCCGGCGTCCCACAGTGCCTGATCCGGCTGCCGACCCGCGACAGGGCCCTGGCCAGCGCTAGGCAGGCCGGCCAGGCGTGGCTGCTGCGGCTGCTGGGGAGGCGGCTGCGGCTGCTGCCGCTGCTGCGGTGCAGCCGCGCCCAGCAGGGACGCGCCTCGGCCGCCGCAGGCTGGCGGGCCCGCCTGCGACGGACCCGCGCCTTTGACCGTGCTTGCGTCGGGCGGCGGCGGCGGGGATGGGCTCGGGGCATTAGCGCCAGCGCTCGCGGCTGCAGGCGCGCCGTGCGCAGGCGCCAGGGCCGCGGCTGCCGGCTGCGAGGGCGCGCCCGCCTCGCGCGGCTGCGAAGGCAGGCCCTGGGACTCTGGTCCGGGCGGCAGGGGCTCTCGCTGCGAGGGCTCGTGCTGCACTGGCGGCGGCACGCTCGCCTGGCGAAACGCACTGCGCAGACTAGCACCCGGACGGCAGACGGCAGGGCCGTCAGTGTCACCAGAGGCAGGCTGCTTCGGCCCGCACGTCCCGCCGCAGCCTGGCGCGGCCCCGGCGACGGTGCTCTTGCCGCTGCCGCTGCCGGCCTCGCCAGGCTGGGAACGCAGGGGCCCGCTGCGGAGGGACGCCGGGCCCCCCGCGTGCCCGCCGGCGCTGCTACGCTTGGGCGAGTTGCTGCCGCGCTGGCTGTTGAGGACCATCAGCGCCGCGCATGCGATGGGCGCGAACGCAGCGGCGCCCGCCACGGTGGCTGTGACGGGCGTGAGCGCCCCCACAACCAGCACCCCGCCACTGCCTGCTACCGCGCCGCCGTCGCTGCTGTGTGCGCCGGCGCAGGTCGTGCGATTGTTGGACGACACCACAGGCAGCGCTGCGCTGCAGGGCAGCGCTGCCAGCTGCAGCTGCAGCTCGCGCACGCCCTCGTGCATGGCCGCGCCAGGGAACCCTGCTGAGCCAGGGTCAGGGTCATGCTGCGGCCGCCGCGGCTGCGCCAGGCCGTCTGCCGCTCGCTCGCGGTGCGGCGCGGGGGCCGCCCGCATCGGGCGCGCGCTGCGGCCGGGCGGCGCCGCCGCCAAGGCCGCCTGACCAGGCTCATCCTCCAGCGGCGCCCCGGATGCGCGTGCGCGCGGCGCCTGATCCAGCACGCCGGGCGCCCGGCGCGCCGCCGGCGAGCCTGCGCCGCCGCCGCTGCCGCTCCAGGGCTCCAGCGAGCTCGGCGGCGTGGGCGCGCCCCGGCCTCCGCCGCCCTGCGTCTCCCGGCCGCAGCCCGCCGCCCAGCGGCGCACGGACGGGCAGGCGCGCTTCGCTGCAGCGCCCGCACCTGCGCCGCCGCTCGGAGTCGTCTGTTCTGGACGGAGCTCCTGGACTGAGATTGGTTGAGTGACATGTAAACCACACAGGATTCACGCCCGTCAGCTGCTGCAAAGCCGCCGGGCCCGGCGCGCCAGCAGCCTGTCGCATGCAACACACGCCCGAGTACCTCGCCACGCCCCTGCAATTCTTTCAGGCCCAATTGGGTTCCCCATGCGCGCTACATGTGAACCCTCGAGTCTCCACTACCCGCATCCAGGCCTCCTTGCTGCGCAAGGAGGCGCACCTGCGCTGCCTGCGGGGCTGCCTGGCCGGCTGCCTGGCTGGCTGCCGGGCGCGCTACCGGGCGCGCTGCGCTCGTCGGTGGACGTGCTCGGCGCCGCATCGCCCCTGCGCGCCATGGCCAGGACGAGCACGCCTGCTCAGCACATAGTGCGTGCTGTGCTGGGGAACATGCGCAGGCGGCGACGATGCCACGCTTGCAAACCGTGGCCACGTGGCGATGCTGCCACACTGACCATGCAAGTGAGCCCTCTCAGCTGAAGAGACAAAAGATGTACTGACATGACACCGTAGTCTCGTGGGACGGCAGAAACTGGGCTGCCACCAACAAAGGCCGACACATGGCACACAGCCCGGCCGCCACGCTGCGGTCATTGCGATCACGACGACATGGTGCGCTTTCCAGCTAGGTGCTGGCCCCCCGTCTCCAGCCCAGCATGCACGGGCGCGGCCGCTGGGGCCGCACCGCAGGGCAACCATCCTGGCACGCTTGGCGGCAGCCTCACGCTCGGCATGCCCGTCGCCGCCGGAGTCGTCCGCGCGGCGCTTGCGCGCGCGCCCGGAGGGCTCAGAGCCAGGGTCTGCAGCAGGCCCCTGCCCTGGCCGGCCCAGCGGCCCCGCGTCCGCGCGCCCGCCCTCAGGGCGCGCCTGATCAGGACCGTCAACCCCCTGGCAGCGCGCAGCAGCAGCAGGTGATCTGGGCGCAGCGGCGCCGGCACGCGCATCAGGGCCGGGGCCGGCCGCGTGCTGCGCAGCGCCGGCCGCAGCACAGGCGGCTGCTGCGCGGCCCTCCTCGCGTCCCGCTGCCCCGCGGGTGTCTCCCCTACGCATGCAGACAGCCGCTGCCGCCAGAGCAGGGTCTTGCAACGTATCAGCGGCGGCAGCAGCATGTGCGGCCAGCAAGGCGCGAAGGTCGTCCTCCGCTGCGCCCCCTGCAGACGCCGCGCTGCCTCCTACTGCCAGGTCGCCTCCGCGGCAGCCGGCTGCCGCCGCGGCGCCGCAGGGCTGCGCCAGGTGCGGTGTCGGAGCCCCGCCGCAGGCCGGACCCTCGACGGGCAGCCCCTCAGCGGAAGGGCTGGCGCGAGAAGGAGCCGCGGCGCCGGGGGCAGGGTTGCCGGCCCTGGCCGGCTGCGCCGCGGCGGGCGCGCCTGGCGGTGCGTGCGGCGGAGCCGGCGCGCATGCCAGCGGTCCCCGCCCCAGCTGGTCGCCGTGGCTGGGCTCTGAACCTGGATGCCCAGCGGCGCCCCAGCGGGCGGCACCCGCCTGCGGCGCCTGCTCGATCGACGCGCAATCGTCGCCGCCGGCGCGGCCGGCCTGGGCGCCAGCTTCACGCAATGGGTGGCCCGGGCTGCCGGAGGCAGCGTGCGCAGGGCCCGCAGAGCAGCCGGGCGCCCCAACCCTGCGGGCAGGCCCGGGCCCGACGCTGCCGCCTGCGGCCCCAGCAGCGCCGCCGCTCGCCACGCTCGCCGTCGCGGCGCGCGTGCTTGCGCGCACTCTGCGCGCTGCAGGGCTGCCGGACCGTGCAGGGTCTGCGGCAGCCGCGGCGGAGCTCGGGGCGGCCCCCGCCGGCGCCGCCAGCTGGGCGGCCAGCAGGGACCCCTCCGCGGGGGCCGCCGCGGTGGCGCACCCAGGTCCTGTGGCCGCGGGACCCTGCAGGGTGGTCTCCTCTGCGGGCGTCCTCGCCCGCCCCGCCACAGGCATCACATTGACAGTGCGCAGGAAGGAGCCGTCGGTGCCATCGCCCGCGCCGGCCGCGGCCTGCCGCATTGCGGGCCCGCTGGGGCCCCCCGCAGGGCATGGTGCAGCGTGGGGCGCCGCAAAGGCCGGCGCCGCAGGATCTGGCGGCGCAGGCTCAGAAGGGGGTCCCAGGTCTGGCAACGGCGACGGCGGCGGCGGCTGCACCGGTCCCTGGCGCGGCAGCCCCGCGCCGGGGGGCAGCTCCAGGGCGGGGTCCCTGCAGAGCGCCAGCACGGCCTGCGTGCCCCAGCGAACCGGGCTCAAAGACCACGCATGGTTGGCGCCGCGTGACAAGGCCGTTGCCCTGCACAGCTCGATCAAGACTGCTAGCACTCTCGGCCTGCGGTTACTACCTGATGTGCCGTGACAAGCGCATGCGTTTGACGCACAGAAGTCTGTCTCCATGTCACCCCCCCAGTGAGGGACTGTCTGGCAGCCACACCTGCGCCAGGGGCGGGTACACGCGATAGGAGTCTGCGGCGATGCGCTCCGCCCGCTCGGCTGCCAGCCCCTCGCACCAGGCCAGCAGCACCTTGCCGCGCCGCTGCGCGCGCGGGGGCATGGTGTTGACAGCCAATGCGCAGGCCAGCAGAGCGGGCCAGGAGGAGACTTGCACTGGTGGAGCAGAACTCGTATTTTACCCCATGAACACAAAACGATGAATGCAAGTCATGCTGGCCGCAGACGTGCCTGCTGGCACTTTCTTTTTTATTGAAGTGAACACCGTGGCGGACATGGCTTGCACAACCGTGATACAATCAGCGCTGCTGCGAGGACCATCACTGGCAGCGCTATGCTTCCTCGGCCAAGGGGTCGGCGCGCCAGCGTCGCGCAGCCGGGCTGAGCAGCGAGCTCGGCCGCAAAGGCTGCGTTCTGGTCCGCCAGGCGCTGCAGCTCGGCGGCGGCGCCGCGCAGGCGCGCGGCTGCGGCCTCCCCCCACGCGTGGAGCTGCTGCGCGGCCTGCGCTAGGCGCGGCAGCTGCGGCAGCAGCGCCGCGCGTCCGGCGTTCATCAGGCCCTCCCATGCATCCTGCGCCACATGGAGGACGGGTTGGCGTCGAGAGAAGGACAGAGGCAAGCATGCCCCGCTAGTGGCAGTAGAACTGACAGGCGGAAAGTGCCGGTAGGCTGCTGTATCTGCAGCACGCCTGGTACGCGTACATGCGGGCCACAACATATCAATGCAAGGTACATCTGCACACAGCAAGCCGGTAGCAAACGATCTTGGCTCAGAACTTGCTGGTACGCTTGGGACCTTTCAGGTGTGTGGTGCTACCCAAATTTGAGCTGCTTTGACGTGTACATGCTGCAGCAGCTGTCACGGTAGCACCTGTCCGTGTCAATCACAGGCGCTGCAACTCTGTCCGCCTCAGGTGCAGGAGCCAACCGCTCAGGTGCACCAAGGCCAGGACACACACAGCTAGGGCCTGCACAGCAACTGCAGCATTTCTCAACGAGGCACTGTGCAAGCAGGCCCTGATTGTCTGACAAGAGTCGGCGCGGGAGGGCAGCATGCACAGCAGGTCGTGCACAGCGTGCAGCATCCAGCCGCACAGTGCACAACATGCAGCGCGAAGGTTGCACTGTTACGTTGCGGGGTATGATCCTGAGCGCGCCTGCAGTGCCACCCTGCACTCCGCGCGGTGGCGATGCACGGCTGTGCATAGCATGTCGAGCTCCCTCCCCAGCGCGCCTAGGCGCAGCAGAGCCTGTGCCTGCTGGGTGAGCAGGTCACACGCGCCAGTCAGCACCGTGCTTGTGCAGGAGCTGCCTGCAGAGCTGGGTTGGCAGGCGGATGCGCGCGCCTCAGTGGCGGAGCTGACGTGCTGCTGGAGCGCTGCCATAGGGACGTCAAGCGCAAGCTCCAGGGGCCCCCGCGTCTCCATGCCTTGCCTGGCTGTTGTACAGTTCTGAGGGCTGCTGACTGCATTGGACTGCCGCAGCCTCGATGCCCAGGGCGGCTGCTTGAGCATGCGCACTAGCTGAACGCACCTGCGGAGCAGCACCCGCTCAGGAGCGGCTATGGAGATCCACCGACCTGCAAACGAAGAGCAGCGTTGGGCAAGGCCCAGGGTGGCCTCTGCCAGAGGCCACCCTGGGCCTCGTTTGACAATGCGCCACTGGTACATCCATCAGGTGTCGCGTTAGCCTTGCCTGAAAGAAGTAGCACAGCATTGCGGTTGCACGCCACAGCAGCAGCCTCAGCTTGGGGTCTGACAAGAGCATACACCCTTCCTGTGTGGCGCGCCTGCTGCAGACAGATGATGCGCTTTGCTAGACTACTGGTCAGCTGATGCCGTGCTGGAAGCACCAAACAATATTTCAAGATTGCTGTGATGCAATCTGCAGTCCGCACTGACGAGCTCAAATTGCACCCACACATGTAGCTGTCCAGCGTATGGCAAGGAGCTGCTCCAATGCAGTGCAAAGGGGTGCTGCTGCGAACCTTGCTGTTTGGCGCTGAGCAAGCGGAGAAGTCTGGCCAAGTCTCCCAAGCCAAGGCGCGCCTCAGGGCACCGCATGGCAAGGTGAGGCACAGATATAGCTGTGCATACAAAAAGCGGGCAAGCGTGCTGTGAACCGCGCAGGACCTGTGGCTTGAGCTGCAGCTCTTCCTAGCCGGCGAGGCCGCGGCGGAGCCTGCGACAGCAGAGCATATAGCCCGCCTGCAGCGGCAGTGTGAGGAGCGCTTGCAGGCGCTGGCGTTGCGGCCAGAGTCGCAGGCGCAGCGGTGCGGCACCCCGGACACGTTGGCCTTAGTTGCGGCAGTGCCTGCACGGCAGGTTCGCTCGGCAACGGAGCGCGCACAGCGCCAGAAACAAGTGGCGGCGTGTTTGCAACAGGTCAGAGGGTCTAGCGCGCGCACTGAGGTCTGCTGCTGCTGACGAGCTCGTATTTGACGATGCGCCGGCGCGCGCCACCTTTGCTCTTTGCGTGCTCGCTGCGTGAGCCTGTTAGGGCCACCGGCTGAATACTCAGACCTCCCCGCACCTTACAGCGGGGTCTGTGCGGCAGCGCAGGGCGCAGACACGTTCCAGGAGCTGGCGAGCTTCGGCCCGCTCGCGCCGCTGCTGGGCCGGGCCTGGCTGCCGCAGGCGCGGGTGCCGCCATCGGCGGCGTCGCAGCCGCCTGCCGAGCAGCAGGCGTGCCTTGCGCATCACGCTGAGGAAAGACCCGGGCATGAATTTGGTGGGTAGGAATAAGCGTAATACAGGTGCACCAGTGTCGCGTGCCTGGTTGCGGCACGTTCTCGCTAGCATGCTCTCTGCACGACTGCCAGCGAGCGCACACATGCATAAAGTCATTAGGGCAGGGCGTGCGGGGCTGGGACCCTGCAGGCGGCGCGCTCGGCGGGCTGCGCGCCGCACCCGGGGCCGGACGGCGGCTGCCGCGCGGCCATCCAAGCACTGGCGGCGCCTGCCTCGCGCGCTGCGGCGCCGGCCGCGCGCCCCGCTCCAGGCCCCACACCAGACGCTTTGCTGGAGCGCAAACGCGACGCGCGCGGCGAGCTCAAGCGCGCCCGCAGCGGCTCATGCGGTGCGCACGCGCACCCACTGCCTGAGATGCATGCGCCAGCAGATAGTCAATTTGCTAATGCAAGGCACCTGTTCGTCAGGCCCGCGTTATTGCTCTCACCGCTGTCCATTAGCAGCTTCTCGCGTCCTGGGCTCAGACGGCGCAAGCGAGCATGGGCCTGCACATCCCTGCACATGCATGATGCAGAGCTGCTGGTGCGGAGAAGTGACGGGCCGGCCGGCGGCGCTGGCAGGCGCCGAGCAGCGCTGGGGCGGCTCGGACCCTCAGGCAGCCTGGAGTAACGGGCAGGCGGCGGGGGCCGCCCGGGCGGCGCTCGCCGCAAACATCAACGTCTGCAACGCGCTGCATGAGGAGGCTCCGGCAGGGCAGCGCGCGGGCGGCGCCGCAGACGCGCCGCCGCAGCAGGCGCGCTCGCGGGCCCCGCTGACGCGCACGCCTGTGTGCTGCTGGCGCAGGCGCCATTGCGCAGCTTCAGCTCCCGCGCGCAGCCGACCCACCACGCCCCTGCACGGCCCTGCATGCGCGCTGCATGATTTGACAGTGTAAAAGAGCTCTCCGTGTTAACGTGTGATGACATGGGTGCCGTGTGACCGTGGCGGTGCAGGGCGCGCCCTGCGATGCGCCGGGCGGCTTCCGAACGGCGCGCGGAGAGCTGTCGCGCGAGCAGGCGCGGCGCGGCGTCCCCGGCTGGGCCGGCGCAGACCCGCGCGGCCATGCGCCGGGGCCGCGCCGCGGCGGCCGTGGTGGCGGCGCCGACGACGACCCGAGCGGCCCTGACATGTTCCCCGGCGGCGCGGGCGCGTTCGCGGGCGCCGCGGCGCCGCGGCAGGGCATGCAGCGCGGCGGGCGCGGCGCCGCAGGCGCGTAGCGGCCCGGCTCATGCGTGCGCTTGCTGTGGCCTCGCTTGGCACTGTATTGAGCACGCGGGAGTGCTGCAGGGCAGGGGAGCGCCGTATGGGCCGGTCTGGGCCGGCAAATGAGCATTGTGCTGTCAAGAAAGTGCGCAGCGACACGAGCTGTCGACTTAATCAGCAGTGTGCATGCCACAAGTACTGGCTGAACAACGGACCGAAACATGACAGGCAGCAGCGTACGCTCGGGCTTCGTCCCGCCCTTTTTGCGCAAGGCGATAGATGCGCACAATGGCGGCAGCGGCGGCGGCGGCGGCGGTGGGGGCAAGGGGGAAGCAGAAGGGCCGCTCTCTGCGAAGACACTTGAGATGCTCGCCGGTGTGTGCTCTGCCACTGCTCTCAGCTTTGGCTATGATGCACATGCAAACAACAGATCCCTGTTTTGCAAAACAGTGTTGCTAATAGAGGCGCTCCCAAAACGGGCATATGCACTCTGCACACAAGCGTGGAAAGCGTCGCAAAGGGCGCAGCGAGTGCTGCTACCACAATGTGTGTACAACGCTCGCGCTGCGCAACTGCATGTGCGCAGCGATGCATCACTGTGCACATGCAGCACGGCATGCATTCGGCGGCGCCCGCCCCGGCATGCACGGGCGCCGTCCGCGCACAGGCCCTGACGGCGAGCTGCCGGAGGCCCTGGCGAAGGTGGACCCGCAGACGCTGGAGCTGGTGTGCGCGGAGATCCTGGACCGCCGCTCCAGCGTGCGCGCCCATGCATTGTCAACATTCCTAACATTCCTGACTTTCCACCGCACTTTTCTCTTTCTCCTCACATGTGAGGGACCTGCACAGAGACAAGCCGCATGCGCCACAGCTCTCATCAAACGGTGCAGATGGGATGCTCGTGACGCGGTGACCAAAGACTGCCAGAGGAGCTGAACGGCCTACCATCTGGTTGGCGTCAGGCCACATGCTGGCTATAGGCCCAGCCCTGAAGGGGGGCCCCGCGCATGCAGGTCTCCTGGGACGACATCGCCGGCCAGGAAACCGCCAAGCGCCTTGTCCAGGAGCTGGTGGTCTGGCCGATGCTCAACCCGCACCTGTTCAAGGCGAGCGCGCCCGGTCGCCTCGCTGTATGCACAGCCAGGCTGCGGCCCCACGCATGCTCTCATGCATAAAGTCAGGGGTTTTGGCTGTGACTGCTGAGCCCTGCTGCTGTCGCGCAGCACAACTGCAGGGCGAAAGGTATGCTGATACATGAACATGCGACGCGCAGCTGCTCAGAAATGATGTGTGCTTACATGCTGGGCACGCAGAACCAAATACATGTCCGATAGGGTTACATGTAGGCGTAGCAGCACCTTGTGCTGACAGCGCACCTGTCCTGCTCCGTGTCGACTCTTCTTTTGTCAGCACGTTCACATGAAAGCGCTTTACTGAGATGCTCTGTGCCGGCCGCAGGGAGCGCGCGCGCCGCCAAAGGGCCTGCTCCTCTTCGGCCCCCCAGGCGCGTCACTCCCATATGCTCTGCTCTTTGGCAGGCACAACATCGCCTGCTCGAGCAGGGGCTGCCAAGCGTATGAGCCGCAGCCCGCGTGTTCTGCAAGGCAAGCGCGCGTGCCTGCAAGCGCGGCTGGGTTGGCGCACCCTGCATGCAAGCGCATGCCGCAATGCCCCGGCCGCCGGCCATCCGCGGCCTGCGGCGCGCGGGGCGGAAGCGTGCCGAGGGGGTTAGGGTGCTACCCTGCGCACCCTGCAGGCACGGGCAAGACGCTGCTGGGCAAGGCCGTGGCGGCCAACATCCGCGCGACCTTCTTTGCCATCTCCGCCTCCTCGCTCACGTCCAAGTGGATCGGCGAGGGCGAGAAGATGGCGCGGCCCGCGCTCGCTGCGTGGCTGTGGCTGCAGGGTAGGGCGGGTTTACGATAGTATGGCTGGGTGGCATGGCGGCTGAGCTGCTGTTGCGGCCCTGCCCGGAGCCCCACTCTTTGTGTCAGATCACGCGCGCTCCTGGCTGGCGCATCGGGGCGCCCGGCATCCCCGGCTTTAAGCCGTCCTTAACAGCGATGTATGCATGCAACCTGGCGGTGCGCCGAAGCCAGCTCGTCTCTGGTCTGCGCCCACCTTTATCACAAGGCTAGCTCGGCACCAGCGCCCCGACCTACACGCTCGCCGGTCCGCGCGCCAGAGCGCGCGGAGTGTGGGGGCCGGCCGCAGGTGCGCGCGCTGTTCGCCGTGGCGGGCGTGCTGCAGCCGGCGGTCATCTTCATCGACGAGATCGACTCCATCCTGTCGGCGCGCAAGTCCGACGGCGCGCGCGCCGCCCTGTGACTGCCCGGCCTGATTGGGGTTTGTGCCCTAATCAGGGCACAGACCCTAGTCAGCGCCGGCCAGCGTGTGCGGAGGCTGAGGCGCTGACTGCGCTGCGGCGCCTTGGAGTTCAAGGGGCCGGCGAGAAGGTCCCGGGGCGCGCCGCCGGGTCCGGCAGCGGCGCGGCCAGGCAAGCGTGCGCGGTTTGGATTGCCGGGACATGTTACGAGCGCTGACCCGGCTCGCCCGCGCGCAGGCGAGCATGAGGCGAGCCGGCGCCTTAAGACCAGGACATTGCATTGGTGCGATGGGCGAGAGGCGGGGTTAGGGTTCTGACCCTGCCAGCACGCGCGCAGGCGAGCACGAGGCGAGCCGGCGGCTCAAGACTGAGCTGCTGGTGCAGATGGAGGGCTGCGACCCGTCGGCCGCCGAGCGCCGCATCCTGCTCATCGGCGCCACCAACCGCCCCGAGGCGCGCGGCAGCGCGAATGAGTGCATGGCAGCCATGTGTCAGCCGACTTTGCTTGCTTACGGGCGCAGCGCTGGCGGCCGAGCAGGGCGGCAGTGCGCCTTGCGTCCCCTGAGCATGCAGGCTGCGCGGCCAATCAGCCGCGCTGCGGCCGTGCCTGCCACTCCAGGCATGCCACCGGCAGCGGCAGACTGTCGCTTTTTGGGCACTGCGCGCATCAGGAGCCGCCACTCTCACGTGCCTGCGTAAACAGGTGACCCAGCGTGTCGCCTGACTAACAGCAGACTGGACAGCATGCAACCACCCGCCTGTCTGCGCGCAGCTTGAGCCGCAGCATGCGGCGCGCATGCGGAGCTCGGCGCCCGACCCTATCAAACCCTACTTGCCTCACTGGGACCCCCGACTTCTGGCCCCGTGGCGGCGCGCAGGAGCTGGACGAGGCGGCGCGGCGGCGCATGCCGAAGCAGCTGTACGTGGCGCTGCCGTGCGCGGCCGCGCGGCGCGCGATGCTGGAGCGCGCGCTCGGACCCGGCGGTGGCGTGCACGCGGCGCTCGCGCCGGCCGACCTCGCCAAGGTCGTCGAGAAGACCGCCGGCTACTCCGGTGCGCCCGCCGGCTGCCGGCCTGCCGTGTGCTGGCGTTGGCTGGTCTGCTCCCTGGTTGATCTGATGCGAGCGCCCGGCATGGAGGGGCGCTGCCTCCAGAGAGGTTGGTCACGGGGAAAGCGCGTGCCTCCAGATCTGGCTGCTGGTGCTCTCCGCCTGCAGCCTGTAGAGTCGGGCGAGCAGCCCTGGTCAGCAGCGCGAGCGCGCCGCGGCAGGCTCGGACATGCGCGCGCTGATCCAGGAGGCGTGCCAGGGCCCCGTGCGCGACGTGGTGGCCGGCCATGCCGCGCGCCTGGCCGAGCTCTCCGAGGCCGACCTGCGGCCCGTCGTCCTGCGCGACTTCCAGGCGCGCGCCCTGCTGGCCCCCCGAGCATCAGAGGCCTGATGGGCTGGGAGCATACCGGGACGGGGCCACATGCGTGAGAGACGGCCTCGCTCGTATCGTGGGTGCAGGCGCCAGGGAGCGCTGCGCGTCGCACACCCTGGACCGGGCAGCCTCGAAGGTACCAGACGCACAGCGTGCAGCGGCGCGCAGACCCGAAAGCAGCGGTGCGTGCGCACGCGGTGGTGGTACTTGAGCTGGTGTGGCCGCGCGCAGGTGGCGGCGCGCGTGCAGCGCGCGTCAGTGGAGGCCGCAGAGGTGGCGCGCTACGAGGCGTACGACTGCCGCCATGGCGCGCGGTACCTGCCAGCCGGCGGCGACGGCGCCGCCATGGACGAGGACGAGTGGTGATGGCGGCCGGGAGCACGCATGCAGGCGCCCTGGGTGGAGCCTGTGGCACAAGTTGCAGTGCTGGCTGTTTAGGCATGCGCACAGGCTTGCGCGGGCCCACACAGCTTGCCCATGCTGCTGCACCAGGCTGTAAGCCGTCAAGCCTTAACGAGTGCTGCTGCCCTCACGACAAGGGCGAGCAATGATGCGAGCCTGATAGCAGACATGAGCACATGCATGTGCACTCGCCGTGTAGCTCTGCTGACAGCAATCTAGACGAGGAGGCTGGCAAGCGCACACGCCTTGTTGTCGTTCCCTGGCAGTGGCACAGAATACGTGCAAGGCAAGCACGGGATGCAGCAGAGCGCTGGGAAGCAGCGCACACCGGGCTCCCTCACAATGCGTCCACTCTCTGCACCGGAGCAACCTGCCATGCCTTCTGCGCTGACACAATGAAAGGCCCACACAAGTGCCCTGGAAGCAGCGCATTAAACAAGGAGCCAAGCCCACACCCTTTCAAGCACACACAGGACGCGCTGCAGAACCGCCGCAGGTTGGCGCGGCCTAGAAGAAGGGCGGCAGCATGATCCACCGCTTCGGGTACTTCTCGCGCCCGTCCTTGCCGTCGAACGTCTGCGCGGCCGGCGCGCAGCTTCAGCGGCTCGAGCCAAGCACTCGCTTGGTCCCGTGATATTGGGCAAGTGGCGCGTGGCGTGCAGTGTGCGAGACAGGCAGAGCACGTGCACACAAGCTGGAAGGATCCGCGCGCACGTCCATGCATGGTGCTCGCACTGCAGGTTGACTCGGAGCTTCTGAGAGACTGACGGGCAGCCTCAGCGGGACACCGCGGTCTCGCCGATGCCTCAAGCACGGGGCTGCGCCCCAGCGGCACATGCGCGGGGTGTGGTGTGGTAGGATAGCGCACCCTGCGCAGCCGCGCGTGCTTCGCGCGCGCCCACACGGCCATCTGGAACGCGCCGGCCGCGATGAACATGAAGGCCGTGAGCGTGCGCGTGGCAAATGCGAACGCGAGCCAGCCCCAGATCTCAAACATGTAGTTGGCGCAGGTGACGTAGTCGAACGCGTAGCCGCGCGGGATGACGTACGCGGTCTGGCCCGGCGGCCGCAGGTTGGCCAGCAGCATGTGGCAGCTGCGCCGCCGCGCTCGGCACGCTCGGTTGCGCCGTGACACGAGCCGAGCGCGTGAGCCTATGGCTCACGCGCTCGACCAGGAGCAACCGCTGGCACGCAGACTGAGCAGGCGACACAGTGCGGACGAGCCCACCCAGGCTCGTAAACGACACGTGCAGCCGCACGTGCGTAGGCCTGCATGCGGCTAACACAGCAGGCATGGCCTGCATACACAAGCTTTAGGGTTAGGGTTAGCTCCCTTCCGGCAGCAAGCGGGCGAGCGCAGCAGCAGAACACAAATCCCCACAAGGTTCTCGCAGGGCTGCTGGAGCCGGCAGGGCTGCAGGGCGGCGCGCACTACAGGTTGGACGCCTGGCAGAACAGGGCAAACGCGAAGAGCAGGTAGGACGCCGCGTGCGGCGGCGGCGTGTACAGCGGGTGGTTGACGTAGTAGGACACCAGCGCGGCAAAGCCCCAGTAGTAGCCGCAGTTCTTGAACAGGTTGTTGATCGGCATCGTGCCGTGGCTGAACCTGCGCACACGCCCGCGCCGCCGCGTGACGACGCGGGCGCTCACGCTCGCGGCGCGCCGCACGCATCCCAGAGCATGAGCAGAGCTGAGCCGCCGAGCGAACAGACCTGGCCTACATATTAAAGCGCCCAAGCACGCTTTGCATGGGCACGGAGTCCGCGTGAGGCTCCTGGCAGCGCGCGCGCCCGCCCTCTGCCGCCTGCCGCCCGGGAGCAGTTTGGCGCGGCGTGCGGCGCGCCTGTGCACAAAGAACGTCTCGTAGATGCGCTTTGCGTAGTGGAAGGTCCAGTAGGCAACCGCCAGCGACTGCACTGTGTCCTTGGGCGGGATCCTGCGCGCAGGTCCGGGGCCCGCCGTCAGCCGCTGCAGTCACCATGCGGTGCCGACGCGCTCTGCGCGCTCTGCGCACCAGGACCGCTCGCGGAGGCCGACATCCTCAGATAATCCTGGCGACAGACCTTCAGGGTACAAAAAATTTGGTGTACTGATGCAGGAAGAGCGCCAATGGAGCACGCCCGACAACATGCACGAGCGACGGCTCTGCACCTGCAGCGTGGCCCACTGCCTTTTCACACACATCAATCTGGGTCCGTGCTGCAGAGCCCAGGCTGTCCAAAAAGCCTGCAAGGCTGTCAAGTAAGCCTGCAGGGTTTCTTGACAGCTGCATGCAGACTTTCTTGACGACCGCATGCAGGCGCCCCTGCGGTGCAGGGCGCACTTGTAGCCGGGGTAGAAGACGCGCGGGAAGAAGTAGAAGAGCGCGTACGTCACCAGCGGCCCAAAGTACTCCCAGAAGAACACGGTCGAGTACCCGATCTGCCGCCCCCGGCCACGCGCTCGGCGCCGGCTGAAGCAGGCCAGCTAGTCTGCTCCAGCTGGAGCAGTGCAGGGGCTGCACACAGCACAGCCTGCACCGGGACCAGTTCGGTTGCATTTCCAGGCTGTTGCCGCCCCGGGCGCGTGCACAGCCTCTGCAGCAGTGCCGTGGAAGATGCTGGCACCCCCGCAGTGCTACGTGTCCTACCTACTGACGCGCATGTAGCACACTGGTGGCAACACACTGCCCCCCAACAGAATACAAACAAACAAAGTACCAAAATTCCAAAATTCAGGGGCACCTGCGGGCCGAGGTCCTTGAAGGTGAGCTCCGCGCCGTCCGCCAGGTCGTAGTCGGCCAGCCGCTTGGCCGGCGCGAGCGCGACCGCCCGCTTCTCGCCCTCCCGCTTCGGCAGCGTAAAGCGCTGGCGCGCCGGGTACAGCTTGGGCCGCGCCTTGTACAGCGCCTTCTGCAGGTCCGCCACGCTCGCCTGCGCGCGGCCGCGCAAGAGTTGCGCTGCTGCCCAGCCACGTTAAGGTCGCCCTCATAGAGCGCCCCCTGCGTGCCTCCTCATTGGAGCAGCGGCCTGCGCGGCCTGCGTTGTGTTTGCACTGCTAGCCAGCGACAGGGCTGTTGCGTCCACTCCAAGCAGAGCGGGTGTCTCAGTGCCAGTGCCAGGGCGCGCTTTGGACCCCTCACTGTAGCCCTCCTGCCAGTGCAGCTGGCTGTGAAGTACGCATACTGCAGACGTGCCAGCATCCTGCCTTCAGCGCTGAAACAAGACTGGATCACTTGGTCACAAGGTTGTGACTGTGCGAGACCGTACCCCCTCATCGAGCTCGATGCCCCCTGGTACGAGCTCCTTTCCGCTCCGCTGCAGCACTTTGATCCTCATCGCACCCACACGCGCGCAGCGCGGCCGACCAGTCAGGTCACGCGTGCTAAGTCATGGACAGGATCCAGCTAGAGCTTTGTTCCCACCACACAGGACAGCAACCTGAGTCCTGGGGCTGAGAGGACTAGGAGATGGGATGTTTGTAAGTGTTGAGCCCGGGGAGAGCCTGATCAGGGCCTCTGTGCTCAAGGGCGTGGCGGAGAGCCTTGTTTTTTCTGAAGGATATTGACGGGAGAGCGCGTTTATTACACAGCGCTGCTGAGGATTCCGGTCGTGTGTGCTTACCAGGGAGTATGTTTGCATTGCTGCAGACAACTCCACATCATGCGAACAGAGGGCGGTCCAGGGGCGTACAATGCACCTGCAGCACTTCTAACCGTGAGCAGCTCAAGGTGGGCTGACAGCTTATAGCAGACCGTTATGTAAATGTTGGTGCATCATAAGCGCACTGGACTCAGCCTGGCCACTAACGTGCTATGCACACGGCTGCTCTTTTGCAGTGTTCTTTTGCCAGAGCATACAGAACATCACTTTCCCTGCCAGCTTGAAACACACGCGCTGCATGCAGATGGGGAAACAAATGCCACTTCAAAATTTGTTCACGGGTAGCAGTGAGGCTGGACGCCTGTTTTGCAGGCAGAGGTGAAGCGCGCGGTCTCCAGCACACAGCGCGGGAAGAAGGCCTCGGGCGCAGAGCAGCGCGCTATTCTGAGCAAGGTGCAGGCTCTGGAGGCTGCCAACCCCACGCGTGAGCCAGCGCGGAGCGACATGATATACGGGCGCTGGTGCGTCCTTCCCAGCGTCCAGCACGCACGGCACCCCCGGGCGGCGACCCGGTGCAGGCCGTGGCACTGCTTTCACTTGACAGCTGTTGCACTGGACAAGCAGCCGGGCCTGGGGCTCACGTTGTCTTGAAGGATCCGGCTTGTACTGCGCAGGAGCCTGCTGTACGTAGGGCCTGGCAGGGAAGACGACACCTCCTGGGAGCAACGCACCGGCGGCGTTGAGGGCCCTGTGCTGGCTGCCCTGCGGCCACTCAGCGCAAACGCCGTCCGCAGTAAGGTGCCATGGCTGTTATGTCTTGCCAGTTCACGCACGTGCAGCATGAGCAGACGCACTCTCTAATAGGTCTGGGCTAATGTATGTCATATGCACAAGGCAGGTGATTCTGTAGGAGTCTGACGCTGCGGCACACTCCGGAACATAGTCTGATCTGTCCTGGCACCGCCTGGCGTGAGGCGGCGTTGGGTGTGCAGGGCATCACGCAGGTGATAGCCAGTGACGGCACGGTGCAGAACATAGCTGAGTTCCGGGCCGCCAGCGTGGACGGCTGGCTCAACGTCGGCGGGACCGTCGCGCCCAGCGATGACGGTGCGCGCCTGCGCGCACAGCGGTACATGTTGGATACCGCTTCCAATCATACATGTACGTGTTGTACTGAGCGCATGTACACGTGTACGCATACAGCATCAGGAGAACGCCAGGATATGCAGCTTCTGCCCTGGCCGAATCTGTGCCGTGCCTGCAGGGCGCGACACGCGCGTGGACGTGAAGTTCACAAAGTTCTCGCTGAAGCTGGGCGCGCTGCCGGCGCTGTCGCTGCCGCTCGACCTGTTCTCGCCGACCGGTGCGCTGTTCCAGGCACTAGGGCTTGTCGTGCGTGCTGCCGTGGCTGCAGACGCAGCGCCAGGTGCATGAGCTGCACATATGGTGCTGAGGCCTGCACTTGATGTTTCAAGCAATGTTTGTGCCACCCCGGACAGGTTGGGTGGAGACAACGTATTTAGACGAGGACTTTCGGGTCGGCAGGTGAGGCCCTCCGGAAGCGTATCTGGGGCTGGTCGGTGTATTAGTGGTGCAGGAAAAAGCAGTCTGTGTGGCACGTGATGGCATAATCTCGGACTGCTGCATGCTCTTCCAGCGCAAGTTGGTCTCAACACATGCCAGACAGACTGCTTGGTCCTGCACCACCACACCTGCCTTCCCCCAGATACGCTCCCGAAAGGGCTCACCTGACCACCTGGCAGTCCTCTTCTGAGTGTTGAGTTGAGCCTTTGCGGGGCTGCGACAGGGGCGACAAGGGCTCCGTGTTCGTCACAGCGAGGCAGGGCAAAGCGGGCAGCAGCAGTGCTGCTCCGTCTGCGGCTGCCGCGCAGCGCTAGCCTGTTGGATCACCGAGGCTGCTTTGCTGGGCGACAGGACGTGTGGAACTGTTTGGTGAGCTCGGACAACTCCATGCATTGCACACAACAGTCCGTGGTGATACAATCGTTGACGGTTGTAGCCTCACAGTGTTATACAGATTTGATACACAGACGTCTGTATAACACTCCAGTTCAGGCAAACCCAGAGCGCCTCCTGCAGCTTGCTGTGATCATCAACTCAGGCAGTAGGGAGCTGCTCTAGCTCACGTGAAACTCTTTGACAAGGGTAGGCATGCTTACAGTGTGCACGCACTTGAGAGTAGCACCCCGTCACGGGGCATAGCAAACTTTATGCTTTATTCTGCTTGTCCTTTCCTTGCAGTGTTCTTGCGTAAGCCCAAGGAGTCTGAAGCCACAAGCTCGAGCGAAAGCTGAGCAACATAGATGCGGTGCAGTGGCAAACGACGGCTGTCTAGGTGCCGCTCGCTCGCGGTTGTTGACATCAGCTGTCCCGCGCTGCTTCATTTGTTTAAACCAGAGAGGGTCGGTGGAGGGCTACTTACACCGGCAGCTCGCACAATGTCCCGAGCGTGTTGCACCGCTTGTGTTGCACCAAGCTGGCTCTAGTTGCCGTTCTTGTGTTGCCTGGGTATAGCAGTATGGACAGGGCCGTTGACGCGCCAATTGCCCACGCGTTTATGCACTGGCTGGTGTCTCGCGGGCGCGAGTTGTCAACGGGCTACCAGGCAAGTATATATGCCCAACAGAAGTCGACCCACGTGCTCCAAGCATGCTTCATTGCACCCGCCTGTGCGCTTGTATCCTTGCCTGCCAAGTCTACTTGGTGGTGATACTTCGTTCATGTACCTTTGAGCAAGCGCAGCCTACTGGTCGGTGCCACTGTCTGTGCTTGGGCTTTTCGCCCTTGTATGCAATCTACGCTAGCTCTATGTGTGTGCGATGATGGGTGCTCTAGGCTGTTCAGAGTTGGCTCGATAGTCTCGTGTCCAGCTATGCACTTTACGCTGTGTGTGCGCAGCACTGTCAGCAAGGGCACGGCGGTGCAAGGACGTCTGCAGCCGCTGTGCCCTCTGCCATAGCTGTGCATGTGCCTGTCCGCTGCAGCACCCCGCCTCAGCATCCCCACACAGCTCTGGCCTCCAACAGCCAGCATTTGAGGAGTCGGGGGGCAGCTTATGCAGACCTCGGTCAAGCACATGCCATGGAAAGCACCCAACAGGCCCCTGCTACGAGGCAGGCTGTGTGGCGCGTCACACCGTGGACCAGAGCAGGGCGCCGGGTTCGGTGCCACCCATGTACCCGATGCTGACAGCCGCGACGTGCTGCGCGGCAGGCGGCGGCGCGCTTCACCAGCGGCCAGGGCGTGCCGCCGGGCGCGGTCACGACGTCCGTGGTGGCCACCACGCTGTCCGTCGTGCTGCTGCCGCAGGTGCTGCTGCTGCTCTGCACGGCGCAGGGGCGCAAGAACGCGTACATCGCCGTGGAGACCGTGCTGGCGTCCGTACTCGTGGTGCTGCTGCTCGCCATCGTCCTGGGCTTGCCCATAGGCGCGCCGCTTCTGGCCGCCTCGCCGGCCCGGGCCCTGCGTGCGCGGCGCGCTCTGCACTGCATCTGCAGCTTGCATGCATTTACTGTTGCAGATCTGCGTCAAGTTTTCAGGCACTCAGCAGAGGATGGGCGACGTCCGATTCATGGCATGCGGCGAAGCACTACCATGCACAGCTGCACCGGCGCGCTGCGCGCCATGACAGGCGGTGTGGCACGTCCCTGCGCAGGCGCCGTCTACCTGCTGCTGAAGGCCGTGAGCTATTTCGTGGGCTCTTTCCTGAGCTTGCCGGCCGTCGCGGGGGTGCTCGCTGCGTTGCGAAGTAAGGCGGGCTTGTAACCACAGCGGCATGTGTTTTTGCTGGATTACTTGTTGTCCACGCCACAGGGGCACCGCCCCCGCTGGATGAGTAGGGCAGCCAGCTCATGGGAGGCTGAGTGCTTTCTGAGGTGAAGCCAAGCGCAGCGTGCAGTGCGCAATGTGAGGGACCGCAGCAAGGCCTTTGAATGGTTTCTTGCTCTGTGTTGTCCGCATGTACATGCAGTGAGGTTGAAAAGCAGGTGCAACTGTCAGGTATTGAGACGACATTGCATATGAACACGCTTGCTGCTGTATTTGTGGGTGCATGACAGGCAGGCTGTTCGCCATGTAACGCACCGCACACTCTCTAAGCGCCTCTGCGTTTCCTTCCACTTGAATTTTACTATGAAAGTAGTAAAATTCAAGTAGAATCAAACGATATTTTACTAACTCTCTACAAAAAAAAAACCACAAGGAAGAGAAGTCGAGAAAGAAGCGGTGCTGGTATGCTGGAGGGGAGGCTCAGCACAGTTAATTGCCGCTCGTGCGGGTAGCGGCGAGAGAGGAGCTGAGCACGCAACATGAGCGGCCATGGCACGCCCAGGCTATCACCCATGCCAATTGCTCCTCAGACACGTTTTTGCAACACGGTCACCTTCCGGAGTTCAGTGCCGGCAGTACAGGTTCGTTCGTTGTGCGGTGCCAAAAGTGCCATGCAGCGTGAAGCCACATGTTCAGACATGCGGCCGTCAGGCTCAGCCAGGCAGCATGGGGAATGGTACACAGAGACAGCAGAGCAGAATTGCGTAGCGCCCGCGGACCCTGCAGACAAACCTCCAATGCTTCACAGGTGTAGACATCGGGCAGCTGAAGTGTCGGCTAGCGCAGCTCGCAGTCCCGCCCGCAGTCCGCTCCTCCTCAAGACCGAACACGCGCGGGGCGAGCCAGCGAGCGGGCGCTCAACACACAGAAGCACACCCAGAGCGACGCGCCCGGCACAGTGCGCGCGCGCGCGGCGCGTCAGGTCAGCGCGGGCGCGGTCAGCAGCTGCGGCGCCGGCGTCTCCAGCGCGGCCACGTCGGTGTAGTCCGGCAGCGGCCCGACGTGCTGCGGGGGCCAGTAGTTGAAGATGGCGCGGCCGACGATGTTGCCCACCGGCAGCGGGCCCCAGAGGTGCGAGTCGTAGCTGTTGTTGCGGTTGTCGCCCATGACGAACACGTGCTCCGGCGGCACGGCGCGCCGGCCGAGCGTGTACCGCGGCGGCTCCTCCAGGTACGGCTCATACCGCGCGCGCCCGTTAACGTACAGGCGCCCGTCGTGCACCTGCGACGCGGCGCATGTCTTCATACTTCTTACTAATGTCCAGGGCTTGGCGGGGGCCTCGTAGCTGTGCTGGCAGCCACCTCGAGACCTGAGCGTGCAAGCTGCTCTGCAGCAGCTTGGCGCACATGCAGCCTTGCCTGACAGGTCACCATCGCCCGTGAGCTATCCTGACAACAATGAGCACACAAGAGTCAAGGAAGGCATGGTGTCAAGACCCGCTCTGTGTCATCGGACCAGTACATGCGGCACCAGACAACTGGAGCAGCTGTCCAGCATCGGCGGGCTCGCAGACATGCAGCACGAGCAAGCAGAGGCGCGCAGACCTCGACAGTATCCCCGCCGACGGCGACGATGCGCTTGATGAAGACGTCGTCCTCGTACCACTCCGGCTTTGCCACCGCGCCCTCGCGCGGGTGGAAGATCACGATGTCGCCCACCGCGGGCGGCCTGCGCTCCGCACAGCTCCTTGGGAAGGCAGCGCAGCAGTGACCGCTCAGGAGCGACGCCGCACTGCACCTCTGCCCTGCACAGCAAGCCCTCTCGCTCCGCGCCTGCGCTTGCAGCAGCCTGGTGCCCGCCAGGGCGTGATGCTGAGCGCGCACTGCATGGACGCCCACAGCCAGAATGCACTTGCTCTGCGCGGGCCGACCTGCGCGGCGCGCCTCATGCGCATAGGCACGCTCGCAGGTCAGGGCACCCTAAATCTAATCCTGGGGCGCGCCGCAGGAAGCGGTACGTGACCTTCTCGGCGACCAGGCGGTCCCCGACGTCATACGTGGGGTACATCGAGAGCGAGGGGATGAAGCGCGGCTCTGCTATGGTCCTGCCGCCCAGCACACAGCGGGTCAGGAGCCATTGGGTGAGCTGGTCAGAAGCCATCACGCACGTGCTTGATGCGTGATGCGTGTTACTGCACAGCGTAGGCTACCGCACAGCTGCAACAGGCTGCATGGCAGGGAGCCGCAGCCACGAGCGAGGGGGCGGCTCGCAGGTCGGCTGTGGTACAGAGGCGGCGCGCACGCTCTGAACAGGTAGGACGCGGCGATGGCGATCGTGTAAGTTATCAGGTCCTCCCGCGACAGGAACGGCCGCGGCTCTGCCGGCTGGCTCGTCCCGACCCCCTCGCCGCCGTCACCTGCAGGGAGCAGCAGTGCGGCGTGCTCGGAAGGCGCGGGCTGCTGGCGTGGTGCGGCAGGTGCAGCACATGCACAGGGACAGGCTTGGCGACGGCTTGGCAGGCAGGAACTCCCTTTCACACTGCAGCTGCACGCACCGCTTGCGACCCCGGGCGCCTCGTCCTTCACGGGCGGTGCGCCCCCGCCGCCTGCGTCCGGCGCCTGCCTGTCCTCTGCGCGGCCGCCACAACGCCTCGTGAGTGAGGCAGGGCGCTGGGTTGTTGAGCACGAGATAGACGTCGAACACGAGCTGCGCGTCCTGCGCACCACTTGGCGCTGCGTCCTGCAGCCGCCCGGCCCTGCAGGCCCTTAGGTGCTGCGAACGCCTGCTTTCAAAAGCCTGAGACGGCCGCCCCGCAGGAGACCGCGCGCCCCTGTCCACGCGCGAAGCTCAGTGCCTGTCCGTTTTGGCAGGGACGCCGGGCAGCAGCAGGCACAGCACGCTTGCCACGCTCTGAAGCAAAACGGCAAACAAGCGACACACGCATACGCTGTGCCTTCACGACTGTGAGCTGGCAACTGGTGCAGAGGGCGGGGCGGGCAGCCACACCTGCCGCTGCAGCTCGCTATTGCGGCCACAGGCGCACAGCAGGGGCGCTGCGCTGCAACTGCCTGCCACCGCGCAGCAATGCATCGCGCAGAGGGGGGGCAGACGCGCTCCATCAGTGCGCGCGTGTCCAGCAAGTGCCACACTCTGTGTGAGCGCAGCTTATCTGTTAGCCTCCTCTATCTGTTTGCCTGCTTGATGGACCATCAATGGTGCCAGGCCGAGTACGGTCCTGCTATGTACGGTCGTACGGCCCGGTGCTGCTTGTACACATCGGACAGGATGAGAAAGTCACTGGCACTGGCTGCAACACTCTTTTTATTTGCCGCCCTGACTGACTGCTCTGCGGGCGCATGCAGCGGGCCCGACAATGACACACCCGGGGCAAGGCTCCTGGCTGGGAGTCCTGGCGATCAACCTGTTTGTCATCTACCACTTCATCAGGCGTGCCTGCCCTCCCGCTAGCAATGAGGCTCATTCAGTCACCATTCTGGCCTGTCCGCACCAAGGACTGCGCACGGCATTGACGGCGCAGGTTGTCCCTGGCTGCACGCCTGCTCGTCGGCCTGCGCGCGTACCTGGTCCCAGAGCTGCCAGACGACACAGCGCCTGTGCGGGCGGGGCCGGAGCGGGGCCGCGACGGCGCGACGGGTCGGCGGCGCGCCCGGCACGCCGACCCGCGGCCGCCCGGGCGGGACATAGCTGTGCGGCCCCGCGCGCTGCTCTCCCGCTTGCCGACCTGCGACGCCCACACAGGCCCTTGCAACCGTGAGCAGGCAAGCAGCAGCTAGCACGCTTGCAGGCTGCTCCCCTCGCGACCGGGCCACCGCACGGTGCGGTCCTGACCGCCCTTGCGTCGCTCCAGGCAGCTCAGCAGGCTGTGCAAGAGCCCACATGCATGCAAGGGCTTTCTGTGAGCCAGGAGTGTGCGCTGCTCTGCAGGTCGGCGGCGCGGACAAGGTCACGGCGATTGAGCTGCCGGCCGCGGCGGTGACTTGCGCGGCGGGCTTCCAAGAGCTGGAGGTGCTGGGTCTGGCGGCTGCGCTCGCGCCGCTCAACGCCGCGCTGGCCGAGGCTGCGGCGGCGGCGCTGGGCTGGCCGCGCGGCACGCCGGCGGCCGCGCTGTGCGCCGCGGCCGCCGGCTTTGCGCTCTACCGCGTGTTCGTGGTGCGATTTTTTTTCCCAAGCTTGCAGTCACACACAGGACCGGTCTGTGGGTCATGAGGCTCACACAGCGCTCCCTGCCCTAACCCTACATTGCCGCGCGCAGGTGGCGCAGCAGCTGCCACCGACCGCGAGGTGCGGGTGGCGCGCAGGCGCGGCGGCCGGCATCGCGCTCGCCGCGGGCCTGGCGCGGCTGCTGGCGCTGCGGCCGGCGGCGCTGCCGGCGCTCGACGCTGGCGGCCTGTCGCAGGGCCTCACCGGCGCGGCGCGGTGGGCGTCCGAGGCGCTGACGGCGCAGGGCCTGGTGCGGCCCGCGGCGCAAGTGCATGGTTAGGGGTAGGGTAGGGTTAGGATGACCCTGAAGTGACCCTGAAGTGGTGCCGCCGCCGGCCGGGCAGCTTGGGCCTGCGCTACCAATCACGCACAGTGCTATGACTCGCAGGCATCTGACTTCGTCGCGCGGCTGCGCGTGCCGCGCCTGCACGCCGAGCGCACGCTCGCGCTGGCGGCCGGCGGCGCGGCGGCGGCGCTGCTGCCGGCCGCGGTGCGCGCGGGCGGGGCCGCGCGGCTGCTGCTGGCGCCGCCGGCCTGGGGCGCCGAGTGGCTGGCGGCGGGCCGGGCGCAGCGCGCGGTCGTCGCGGCCGCCGCCGCGGCGCCGGCTGCGGCCTGCGCCTTGTGGGTGCGCCCAGGTGGCCTGCCTACGGCGGCGCAGTGAATCGATGATGCCTGCGCATAGCCCGCATTGCCGGGCTTGCAGTAGGCCGACGCGGCCTCGGCGCCACCCAATGCTGGCTGTCAATGTGCCAGGCCTTGCTCCTACGTGGGACACAGGCGCGGGGACACCCGGCGGCAGCGGGCCGACCAAGCCGCGTTGGCCCGCTGCCGCCGGGTGTCCGCGCGTTTGCATCCTACGTAGGAACAAGGCCTGGCACATTGATCGCCAGTATTGGGCGGCGCCGAAGCAGCAAGCTCACACCTCGCAGGGTCGGTGGCTCCAAGGCTGTGACAGTCGTGGGAGGTCCGCCGGGGCGCGCCGGCAGGCGCTGCCGGCGGCCGCGGCGCCCGGGGCGCTGGCGCGCGCGGGCGCGCTCCTGCTGTGCGGCGCCCTGCAGGTGCAGCCTGTCTCCTGCTACCAACCCTGACATAATACCCTAACCTACCCTGCCCTGCAGGTTGCAGCCCGCTCTTTCAGTCCCTCACACCGTACCTGAGACCTGCCTGTGCAGCATCACGTTGCATGTGGGGCGTGCATGGCTACGTTCCCGCACCTGCATGCGCCTACCAGCAGCGCGGCGAAGGCCCGCGTGACCTACGTACAGGGCGGGCGGGCGGCGTGCCGGCCAGGTCCAAGAGCTGCGCGAAGCGGGCCGCGGCCCGTGCGGCACGGCGCGCTGTCAGGCGCGCTGACAGGCTGTCAGTGACAGCGCGCCGCGCTGCGCAGGCGGCGGCCGCGCGGCCGCTGACGCAGGCCTTCCTCAGCCGCGGGCTAGTGCACTGGCACGCGCACCGGGGGCCGCCGGCCGCCGCGCCGCCGGCAGGCCCGGCCGCCGCGGCGGCCGCCGCGGCGGGCAGCGCCAAGAAGCGGAGGCCCAAGGCGGCCGCCGCCGGCCCTGGGGCGGCCGCGGGGGCGGGCGCCGGCATGCGCGCAGCGCTCCTCGCGACCTACTCGCAGCGCTGCCAGGCGCGCCCCTGGCCCTTGCTGCGCGAGCGCGCGGCTGCGTCGCTCGGTGGCATTGTCAGGCACCGCCGCCTGAGTCTGGGCGCACGTGCTGTGGTCAACCCCACGAGCTCTGCGCCCAGCCTGCATGCGCGACTCTCGTACTCAAGAGAGGCGGCGGGCGGTCAAAGGCGGGCTCGAGCTCGCAGCACTGGCTGCCTGGTGCTCACCAGCATGTGACGGTCTCACGGGGTCAACACCAGCTCAGGCAGAAAGTGGCGGCGCGCAGGCGGCCGCCCTGTTGCTCGCGCCCGCAACGCTGTCGCTCGCGCTCGGCGCGGCGCTGCTGGGCGCGGCCGGGGCCGGCGCGGCAGGGGCTGGCTTTGAGCCGGGCTCCAGTGGGGGCGCCCGGCTGCTGTGGGGCATTGTGGCTCCGCTGGCGAGCGCGCTCGGCCTGGCTGCATGTCTGTGCTGGCCGCTCGGCATGGCAGCTGGCTTCCTGTTGGCCCACCTGTCCGCTGACAGCGGTACGTGAAGCCACAGCACCGTGACTGTATATCCCCTGCCGCTCCCTGGCAGCATGGGTATTGTTGAAGAAACTTCTGATCCAATTCAGGCCAGCAAGTGCCCAGTCTGAGCCTGGCAGACTCCAGCGCAACGGAGTCCAGGCCGGCGGGTCACACATGGTTGAACGCGCTGCAGCAAGGCGATTGCATGCACCTTATATATGCCACAATAAATAATTCTGCGTGGGAGTGTGCATGCACTTCACTCCTGGCACAATGGATGATGCTGCGCGGGAGTCTGCCCATCATGGCGGTGCCATGCTGGCACGTGAAGTGCGTCTGCGGTACGCTCAGCTCCTGCTCTGCGAACATCTTTGCCGCGTTTACATGCCAAGGGATGGCAGCGCCAGAACCCACGCTGGCCGCCCGAGGCACGCGACGAGCAGCGCATGCGCGCTCATGTACAGGGAACGCAGACACTTCTGGTGCGGCAAAGAGCGTATGCAGGCATGCAGGCGCGCTCCCTGGCGGTGCCCGTGGTTCAAGGAAGGCAGCGCAGCACAATATCGGGCCCGGGCACCGCGGGTTTGTCGGAGCGGCCTGCCTGGAAGCTGCAAAACTGCCCGGCTCTGGCCCGCGCCCAACGCGGGCGCCTCAGGTTGCGCCCTCCGCGCCGCCCCCGGCGAGGGGCCTCATCCTGCAGCGCAGCGGCGCGCGCCCCTGCGCATGAGCGCATTCGGGTGGTGCTTCCCAGCCTACCCGGAGAAGCAGTGTCTACTTAGGCAGGCAGGCGGCCCCCCCTCCCGCCACACCCACGCAGCCGTGCCAATCGGCCCCCGCTGCGCCCGCGCATGCAGAGACAGCCACCCCAGACCTGCCACGCTCTGCAGCGCCCGTCCCGAACAGCCTGAGCTCTACAAGATCATGACGCAACGTGGAGCAGACACCACCCAGGGCGCCCCCACCGCTCGCGCCCCGCCGCTTCAGAGCCCCGTCGCCCACGGCGGTGCACCCAGGTCCTCCCGCCCTACCCTGCACCCTATCCTGCCCCAACCCTGCCCCAAACCCCGGGCCTCAGTTGTACAGGTCGTCGTCGTCGTCCGCGCCGTTCGCGCCCGCGAAGCCCGGCGCGGCGGCGGCCGCGGCGGCCGCCTCGCCCGCGGGCGCCGTCGCCGGCGCCGGCCGGTCCGGGAACCGGAACTCGGAGCCGAAGCCGCGCGACTGCTGCAGCGTCTGCGCGAAGGCCTGCGCGCCGGCGCAGCCGAGGCGCGTCGGGCCAGGCCTGGGCGTGGCGCGCATGCCTGGGGGCGCTGCTGCTCCAGCCCGCCGCCACCGCGCCGCACAGGCCAGCACGCGCGCGCATCCTCCCACTCTCAGTACACCAACACGCCTGCACCATTGCAAACGAGCCCCTCAGGCCGGCCGCCACCATGCTGTGATACACTCCGACGGAAAGGTATGAGATAATACTCGTGCAGTAGGTACGAGCGCAGCCAGGTGGGCGCGCCGCGCCTGGTACTTGCGGATGTCCGCATCGCTGACGCTCCGCCGAGCGTACTTCATGGCCTCCTCGAAGTGCGCGCGCGTGATGCACGGCACCGGGTCGGCCGCGTCCTCCTCCATGGCGTCGCCGGGCGTCTCGGCCGCCGCGCGCTCGCGCTCGATGTCCTTCTCGATGCTCTCCCGGATCGCGTACCTGCGGCGCGCGCACCGCGCGTCAGGCATAGGAGCTTCAGCGTTTGGGTTGAATTGCTCTTAAGTTTGAGCCGACACGGGGTCAGCAACGCTCGGCCGCACGCGCGCACGAAGCTGCTTGGAAGCTTGATTTGCGATCTGGCGTTGAATCCCAGGTGACAGCTCAGGCACAGCTGCGCCCAGAGTCACAGTCAGGACGGGATGCGCAGGCCAAGCAAGACGTCTGCCGCTGCGCAAGCGAGCGGCAAAGCTCTGCAGCGGAACAGGTGCCTCACAGATGCCCCCAAGCTGATGCTCAACCCATTTTTGTGGCAGCCAAGCACCCGGCCCGGCTTGCCAGGCGCGCCCCGTTGCCGCAGGGCGGCGACTTGGGCGGGCGGGAGGCCGGCGGGCCCCGCACTTGCACGCGCGCTGGCAGATCTCGGTGATGTCCGCGCCGGAGAAGCCGTTGGTGTACTTGACCAGCAGGTCCTGGTCCACGTCGGGCGCGATGGGCGACTTGCGCAGCACCGCGCTGAAGATCTGCCGCCGGCTCGGCTCGTCCGGCAGCGGGATGTAGATCAGCTGGTCCAGCCGCCCCGGCCGCAGCAGCGCGCTGTCGATGATGTCGGGCCTGCGCAGGGTATAGGGTACATGGTTAAATTTATGATAGGTTAGGGTTGAGCGACGCGCGCGCGCCCCGCATCACTAAGACAGCGCTGCCGGGCTCGCCGGCCCGCAGCATGCAGGCATGCACAGCATGCATCGACGGCCAGGCCCGCCAAATGCGCGGACTGCGCGGCCCTGCTGTGCCGCATCCCCTTGGCCATTGCAAGCAGGCGACTTGGACGACGGGCAAGATGATGTGCTCGCCCTTCGCACGCTTGCCCTTCGCACACTTGCCCAGCAACAATAAATGCCCAATGGGCAGACGCCCAATGCGCCGCCCTCCTGCGGCATGCGCGCTCCCATGGGGTCAGGGTTAGGGCCAGCGCGGCGCCGGCGCACCGGTTGGTCGCGCCAATGATGAACACGGTCTTCTTGCTGTTCATGCCGTCCATCTCGGTCAGCAGCTGGTTGAGCACGCGGTCGGCCGCGCCGCCCGCATCGCCCGCGCTGCTGCCGCGCTGGTTGGCGATGCTGTCCAGCTCGTCGAAGAACAGCACGCACGGCGCGCTCTGGCGCGCCTTGTCGAAGATCTCGCGCACATTGGCCTCGCTCTCGCCTGCGCGGCCGGGCGCGCATCTGGCATGCCCCTCGGTACCAGTTGCCAGCTCACTGCTGTGAAGGCACAAAGTGTGCATGTCTGGCCTGTGACCACAGGTGTTCTGCTTCGAAGCGTGGCGAGTGTGCTGCGCTGAGCGGAGCACATGCTGGGCCTCCCTGCCCAGCGCTGCTGCTGAGCAGGGGGTCAGGCAGTGGAGCGGCGAGCAACGGCGCGGCAGGGGTTGCAAGCGGCTCATCGCTCCTGAGACAGCACTTGCTTGCTCTGCTGCTGCGCGGACCCCTTGCCGGACATGCAGCAGCACCTGCAGCGACAACTGACTAATCCAACCCAGCCGCTCATGGGCGTGCTGTGAGGGAGCGCTCGCGACCCGGCAAGGCACAACAAGCAGCCCGTCGCCACTGACGCGCACTCGGCGCCCCGCGGCCGGCGCACAGGGCATTGCCTGACGACGCGCAGCCTGCCTGCCCTGCCCTGCACACAGCGCAGAGCGCAGAGGCTGGTGTTTTCACAACGACAAGGATGTGGTAGCGACCTGACCCTACCCTGCACCCTGTGGGGCGCACCAAACCACATGGTGAGCAGCTCGGGGCCCTTCACGCTGATGAAGTTGGCCTGGCACTCGTTGGCGATCGCCTTGGCCAGCAGCGTCTTGCCGCAGCCTGCGCGCGCATGCGCGCCGCTCGCGCCCGCATGCCACACACACGCGGAAAGGCTGGAGGCTGTGAGCAAGGACACGGCGCAGGCAGAGCTGGCTCTGTGCCGAGCTGCGCTCCAAGAACCACGCTGCGAGCTGCAGCCTGCGCCGCGTCACCACGCGCGCGCGCGCGGGCTCCTTGCGCCGCGGCGCTGCCCGCTGCAGACGCCCTTGGAGGGTTCTCGGGGCACCTGCGTTGCGCGCGGCGAAGGTGGGGGGCGCACCCGGCGGGCCGTAGAAGAGAACGCCCTTGGAGGGCGACATGCCAAACTTCTCGAACTTCTCTGGGTGCTCCACCGGGTACTGCACCACCTCCTGCAGCCCGCGCCCAGCCAATTCGCGTCGCGTCCAGGCGGCGCGCGGGTGCTGGTCGCATTTAGGGTTATGCTTATGGTGAGGCCGCAGGCGCACACGCGGGGGGCCGCGCCTGCAGCTCGCGCTTGACGTTCTCCAGGCCGCCCACGTCGTCCCACGTCACGTTGGGCACCTCGACCACCGTCTCGCGCAGCGCCGAGGGGTTGCTGCGCGCGCGTGCGGATCAGGGCAGGGTTGGCACCCAGGGACACGGCGTGCCGCACACCAGTGATGATTACTCCTTTTCAGGCCTCCATGCGTACCCAAGTGCACCCGCCCCACCCAACAAACTGCCCATGATTAGCGGAGCAGCCTGACACTCCTAACAATGGCGCGTCGCTCTGACCGCCCACCCAGACACCTGGTGCCCAGCGGCGATACCGCAGTAGGAATGCACTGTGTCATAAAACCAAAGAAGTGCTGCGCCCATGCGCTCTGCGCCCTCCTGGCGGCAGACAGCTTGGCAGCATCACAGGCAGCGGCGGGCCCGCAAGCTCCGCAGCCGCAGAAGACACCCCCGAGCGGGGCGCCAGCGGCGCGCCTGATGCCGAGCGCGGTCTTGAAGTGGTCGTTGGAGACGGCCATCGCGTTCAGGATCTCTGCGTCGATGTCCTCGTCCTCCAGATCGATCACGTCCATCTTCTCGCGGATGCACTGCAGCGCGGCCTCCGTGCACAGCGCCGCCAGGTCCGCGCCCACGTAGCCGTGTGTGTCCTGGCGTGTGATGGACACGGTTTACATGTGCACAGCGCCGCCGGGTCCGCGCACATGTGTTCGTGCATGTCCTGGTGCTCAGCGTGCGCAGTTGGGCCGCGCGCGCGAGATGGGCGCCGGGTTGGGCGCCAGGATAATAGGGTTTATGGTTAGGGTAGGGTTGGCGCGCCTTGGCGATGGCCTCCAGGTCCACATTGTCGTCCAGCTTCATGTTCTTGGTGTGGATGCGGATGACCTCCAGGCGGCCGGTCTCGTCCGGCACGCCGATGTCGATCTCGCGGTCGAAGCGCCCAAAGCGCCTCAGCGCGGGGTCGATGCTGCGCGCGCCGCGCCGGCCCGAGTCAGCGCCGCGCCCCTCAGCCCGCCCTCCGTGCCACAGCAGTGCTGCCCAGCACACGTGGCTCATGACAGGCATGATAGAGAAGCGCCTGGGTTGCACCCGCTGGCCATTAATACCTGGCGCAGGGGCCTGTCTGGGTCAGACGCACCCTACCTTCCGGGCCCGGCAGCAATGCATGGGCATGCGCATGCTTGGAACGCAGGAAACACGACTGCTCTGCACCCCCAGCGCCTGCGCGCGGGCGCGCGCCTGTTGGGCCGGTTCGTGGCGCCCATGACGATGACGTGCGCGCGCGACTTCAGCCCGTCCATCAGCGTCAGCAGCTGCGATACGATGCGGCGCTCCACCTCACCCTGCGCCCCACAGCGCAGGCTACCGTAAACCCTGTGCGACCCTGATGCGCAGAAGGGCGACTCTGCCTTCTCCTGACCCCACTCCTGACCTCCCAAACGCCATGAATGCAATCCAGCGCCTCACAATTGAGCCCTGTGCAGGTCCTCATGATCCGCTCTCTCGGGGACAGGGTAGGATTTGGACCGCAAGGCGCGCCTGCGTCTTCTCGCGCTTGGGCGCGATGGAGTCGATCTCGTCAATGAAGATGATGGCCGGCGCGTTCTTCTCGGCCTCCTCAAACGCCTTGCGCAGGTTGGACTCGCTCTCGCCTGCGCGCGGCGCGCGCGCGCATAGGGTTAGGATTAGGGCAACCCCCTCACCGCGCGCCGCAGCCGGCGGGCCAGCCGCGCCCGCCCGGACGGCGCCGTCGGCGCAGCAGGCGTAGCGGCGCCCGGCTGACGGCCGCCGCCCGCGCGACCATCGGCGCGGGGGCGCGGCCGCTTCACCCAACACCGCAAATCTGGAGGCAGGCGTGCACGGCGTGCAGCGCGCGGCTTCAGGGCGCGCGGGCCGCCGCCAGGGGGAAAGCAGGCCGGCGCACCGGCCAGCTTGCTCATGATCTCGGGACCGTTGATGAGGAAGAAGAAGGCGCCCGTCTCGTTCGCCACAGCGCGCGCGATGAGCGTCTTGCCTGCCGGCCAAAGAACAGACACGTTATCATCAAGTGTCCAGGATATGACGCCTGGCTTGCGTGTGCCCGTCTCAGGCGCGGTGAGCAGCAGCCCGGCGCGCGGCGACCCGGGGGCGAGCGGCTGGGGATGGAAGCGCAGAGAGCGGGACTGCTACTCTCTCACCGAGCACTGGCGCGCACTCTCGGGAGTCCCAGCCGCTTGCCAGTCACATCTCTCAACATGGGAGTATGCGCAAGCGTGTCGCACCGCAAGCACGTCGCAGCATCAGGCAACATGCAAGACACAACCTCTACAGTCCTTGCTGCAGGACACCCAGGCACCAAAGTCACATGCAAACCGATGTGCTGCACGCCCAACACATGAACGCAACAGCGCAGGGCGCGCACCTGAGCCGGGCGGCCCGTAGAGCAGGATGCCCTTGGGCGGCTTCACGCCGATGGTCTTGAACAGCTGCGGGTGGCGCAGCGGCAGCTCCACCAGCTCGCGGATCTGCCCCAAAATAGGCACGAGTTACGCCCTAACCCTACTCCGGAGCAGCACACACAGGACCCGCCGCGACTCGACGCGCGTCGAGCCGCGCTGGCGGCAGCGCGCGAGCTCGGCACCCTCCCGCACATCCTCGCACGGCGAGCCGCAGACTCCTCAAGCCCAAAGACAAGGAGTTGCGGCTGGTCGGCGCTCTGTGCGCATGACGCCCGCGCGTCCCCGCCGCGCGCACGCCGCGCCGCGCGGCGCACGCGGCGTCGGCGCCGCGCCCCATCCACCATCGGGGCGGCTCGCGCGCGCTTGCGCCATCTGCTTGCGCACGCCACCAACATCGGCGTAGGCGCCCTGAGCTAACTTTCAGCCTACCCCGGGCGCCGCGGGCGCGCGCCTGCGCCATCTGCTTGCGCACGCCGCCGACGTCGTCGTAGCCGACGTCGTCCAGGCGCTCCTCGTCCTCGCGCCGGATGGGCTCGCCCTCGCAGTAGATCTCGGTGTCAGGGGCGACGATGCAGTACGGCGCCGGCTCCGTCTCCACCACCTTGAACTCCACGCTGCGCATGCCGCCGCGCACCAGGAACGTGTCGTCCTGCGCGCCGCGCGCGCCCCGCCATCTCTTCCAAGTGCGGTCACAGAGGCCGCCGCGGCCCGACACCGGCCACGAGGAACGTGTCATCCCGCGCATCGCGCGGGCGACCCAACGTCTCCAGTGAAATCAGTTACAGAAAAATGCCGAGCGGCCCAGCGAGGGACCGCGGCGTCTGTAGGCACAGCAGCGCCACGGGCGCGCCGCGCCCTGTGCCCGCCGGGCGTGACGCGCTGTCACGCCTATGCGAAACCCGGGTCCAGCCTCAACAGCCTCGTACTCAACCGCAGGCCCACTTTGCCCGACGACTCTGGGCCGCCGGGCTCGTCCGTCGTGACAGCAAGCCGCCGGGGCGCACCGCCCGCCAGCGCACGGCTCGCCGCGCCGGAGGGGCAGGGTCGGGGGTAGGGTTAGGGCTAGGGCGAGGGCGCGCCTTGCGCACGGGGCGGTACGCCTCCAGGAAGTAGGGCTTGAGGAACGCGTCGAACAGGTTGCCCGTCACGCCCTCGATCGTGTCATCGATGGGCAGCACGTGGATGCGCTTGCCGTACTTCACGTCCGTGCACTGCCGCAGCGCGCTCTGCAGGGTCAGGATAGGGTCAGGGTCAGGGCGCGGGGCGTCCCCGGGCTCAACCGCGCCCCACAGCGCGCTCGGCCGGGCGGCCGCCTCCAGGCCGGCCCAAAAGCCTGGGCGCTTGGGTGGCGGGCCCATCCGGACTGCCCCTGCTGCGGGACGGCGGGAAAAGGCGCTCAAGCCACCCTCATGCTGTCGTGCGCCCGCCCGCACAAGCCGCAGCGGCGGCGCAGGGAGCCGTGCTGCAGCACAGCTGTCTCCGCCGCGCGCCCAGGCCGCGACACGCGTCCGCGAGAAGCCCTGCGCTTGATTGACTGCTGTAATCTGAGCATGGCTGCATACCACTGCTGCTCGAGCGGTGTGCACCCAGGGAGCTGTGCAGCACTGACGGGCCTGCGCCAGGCTGCGCTGTCCTGCATACGCACGCCTCTCGCGCGCGCCGCAGGTGCAACAACTCCGCCGCTCCAGCGTGCTACGGAGCAGGCCTGCGGCCGCCCAGGCCGCGGGCGGCGGCGCGCCTGGTGCACGGACACGATGTCGCCGAGGCGCACGCGCAGGTTCTTGCGCACGACCTTGTTGATCCGGATCTTGGCCTCCTCCACCGAGTCGTCCGCGAGCACGATGCACACCGTGTCCTTCCGCTTCTTGCCCTGCGCCGCGCGCCACCGCGTCACCGCCAGGCCTCGCGTCCACCGCCGCGCGGCCGCGCGCTGAACATGCCGGAAGCGCGCCTCCCCCGCCGGCGCTGCCGGCCTGCCCGCTGAGCTGGCTTGTGTGTGTGCTACCGGCGCATCGCTCGCGCGCCGCTGCCGGTGTTAAACCGTGCACGCGCGGGTAGGCAGCGTGCGTGCGGCGCTCACGCCAGGGCAGTCCAAGGTTGGTCATACACAGGCCTGCTGCGCGTGTGGCCTCCCCGGCAGCCTGGCTTGCAGCTGTTTCTTTCACCGGACCACGGAGTGCTGCAGCAGCCACGCACGCAGGCGCCTGCGGCGAGGCGCAACACGCAGAGCGCCACATAATACTGCTGCGCCGCGCGCCGCGCGCCTTGAGCAGGACCGTGTCGCCGCGGAACAGCTGCAAAGTCTCCATCGTCGCCAGGTTCAGCGCGACGACCGAGTTGTCGTCGTTGACCGCATCGTCCACGATCAGGCGGTTGGGCGCCTTCTTCTTCTTCAGAATGGCCAGCTGCGGGTCCTCCTTGGGCCCCTCCTTCTTCGGCGCGGGCGCCCTGCGCTCCCAGGCGCGCGGGGCTGAGTCGCCGCACGCCCCGGCCGCACATCGCCAGCAGCGCACGCTGGCGTGAGGCAGGCAGCAGCGATCGCAGGGGCCTGACTCACTCTTCCTTGACCGCTGAGGGCCCCGGGTCCGCCATGACTGCTCCTTTAGGAGATCTGCTTATTGACCAGCTCCTGCGCTCGCAGCGCCCTGGTCACCGCGTGTCCAAGCTCGCTGCACTCAAGCTCAGCGCGCCAGCAGTCCTCTGACAGCAGCAGGCAAGCAGAAGCCTTCTCTTCGCAATCAACTTGCTGCAAGTGGAAAGGACAGCGTCCCCTCCTTACACGAGAAGCAGTCCAAAACCCATTACCCTGCTGCTGGCTTTCACCTGCGCTGTGTACACTGCTGAACAGAACTGAGCGCCGATCAACTGAAGCGCACGCGCCTTACAATTGCTGAGGAACTGCATAAACACAGCAGCGCAGTTTCGATATTGTATAAGCAGCAGGAAAGGCGCCTTTGTGCTCTGCGTTGTGACAGCAGGAACAGCACTGTGTTTGAAGTCCTGCTGTTGACTCCTGGTTGTCACAACTAGCCATCCAGCCAGCCGGTCAGGAGTCTGAAAAACGGTTTGTTTTTTAGCCAGGAGGAGCACTTGCACTGCTTCGCTTAATACGCTCACTTAACTAGGATGAAGACGTTCAGGCTCGTCAGCCGTAGTGATGCGGTGCGCGTCTGTACCGTGCTTTAGTACGTGGAGCAATGTTCAAGCACACGCGCACTCTGCTGTTGCAATTCAGATACATGGACGGTAGAGGAGACTGTGCGAGCGTCTCTTGCAGGCTGGGATAAGGGCGGGCTCTTCCTTTGCACAATGGTGCGCACCACGCCGTTGCGAACAGATGACAACTGCAGGCTGCATACCTGTGCCGTTCACACAGCGTGTTTCGGTGTTGGCGTGTGCGCGCAAGCACCGCGCTGGCAGGAACCGTGTTGTTGCCTGATTTCCATTTGAGTTTGCTGCCTCACTCTCACGTTTGCTGGTTGCGCAGGACGCTGAGGCCAGCGGCTCCAGGTGTGCGCACGCTGTGGTGCTACCAGAGCTTGACGGCTTGATTTGAGGATGCAGTTACAGCCGGGCGCTGACATGGATCACGGCCAGGTGCCGCGTGGCGCGCTGACACGCGGCGGTGCAGCTGTTCGGCCGCGCCGCGGCAGCACGTCGTGCGCAGCGCGGCCGTGGCAGCGCCGCCGGCGCCAGAGGCCGCGCGCGCGGACACAGACTTAACGGAGAGCGCGAAGGCGAGCGGCAGCGGGTACGACTGGAGGAACCAGTGGTACCCGGTGCGCGTGCCCCGGCCCTGTCCGCTGATCGCTCCCCGTGCCAGCAGCCACCGCACTCCACGTTGCGTATCCTTGCCTACCTCCTATCCATGTCGAACACTGTGTTGTTCAGTGGAGCCCCCCAGCAGCCTCCTGTCCAGTTGTGGCGCTTGGTCACTGACACCACCGCTCCCGGGATCATGTGTCGTTACAAGTGGGCCTGCAGCCACAAGGCCGGACGCGCCGCCGCCTGCGCAGGTGCACTTTGTGCGTGATGTCCCGGAGGGCCAGCCGCAGCGCGTGTGGCTGTTTGACGAGCCCATCGTTGTGCTGCGGCGGCCAGGTGCGTTGCGCGGCGCCTGCCCGCCGGTCCGCGAGGCCTGCCGCGGTCGGCCAGCCGCAGCCGGAGAGCTGGGCGCATGTGAGCTGCCGCTGCTGCTCTGTCAGGCTTGAGACTCGGGGACCTGCATACGAACCGCGGTGCAGGCGATGGAGCTCGGGGCCGTAATGCAGGGCCGCGGCTGCGCGCCAGGGCGCAGATCAGCCTCAGCGCCTCGGTGACGTGCTTTGTGGGCGCACTGGCCGGGCGCGAGCTCAGGGGGTGCGCGCAGGCAAGGGCCCCGTGGCCATGCTAGACCGCTGCCCGCACCGCGGCGCCGCGCTGTCCGAAGGCCGCATGACCGCGCCGGGCAACCTGCAGTGCGCGTACCATGTGCGCCATCCCCCTCGATGCGCAGCCTTGCGTCCACTCGCCTGCCTGCCTGCGACGCGCCCCTTGCGCTCCAAGGTTATATCATTGAGTGAGCAAAAAGCGCTCTATGTTACTCTTACATAAGTGGCATGGCCTAGTAGAGCTTAACATTTGAATACACTGTGTGGTTCAGGGCTGGACATTCAACGGCGAAACTGGGGAGTGCACCAACATACCTCAGGTGAGCCTCGAGCGTGACTCTAGGAGAAAGGACTGGAAGTATTGCGTCCACTTTGTGTGCATGCTAGTTGCAGAGAGAATCACATGAGGGTGTGTGCATGTGTGGAAGCACGCTAGGACGTACTCAGGATGTAAGCGTGTGCGTGCTATGGGTGTGGCTTCACAGCCTTCCTGCTCCGTGAGCAGCGAGCCACTCATTGCTGGTGCACCGCCGCTCGTTCATCTGCCATGCTCAGCAGTGTGCTCCCACAGAGGGCCTGCTCTCCCGTGATGCGCACCTGCTATAAGCCTTCAAGCAGAAGGCAGAGTAGCGGAAGAGCCGTCATTGGTCATTTCGTGCTGCGGGTGATGCGGGCGGCCTGCTGGGGCTGCTGGTCGTTGACAGGACCGCTCAGTGGTGAGACACGTCAAGTGAAAGGCATATTGGCGACTCAGGTTCTGTTGGGAGCGCTTGTGCTGCGGGTGATGCGGGCGGCCCGCTGGGCGTGGCAGGTGGTGGGCGGCAACACGGTGTCGGGGCGCACCTGCGCGACGGCGCTGCCGTGCGCGGAGCGGCAGGGCCTGCTCTGGGTCTGCCCCACGCCGGGGGCCGCGCTGTCGCCTGACGCCATCGCAGGTGCGCCGGCCGCGTCGCCTGCTTGCAGGGCTCTCTATGGCAAGGGCTCTCTGAAGGACCGCTGGGCATCATGTGCTAGTGTGTGCATGTGCGGCACCCCGGGAGCCGTGAGTGATAGCTGCTTAAGATGGTCCTTTCATCGTGGTCATTTCCCTTATGTGCCTCTGGGGTGTCAAGACAGAAAAGGATGGCAGCGCTCTACTAAGATATGGGGCAAGGACAGGGCCAAGGGCGGGGCGCGCGCGCGCCGCGCAGTCCTGCCGGAGATGGACCAGCCGGGCTGGACGAGCGACGACTTTGTGCGCGACATGCCCGTCGACTTCACGCTGCTGCTGGAGAACCTGGCAGACCCGGACCATGGCGTCTTTGCGCACCAGACCGCCAGCTTCGACTCGTTCACCGCGTCGCCTGACCACCCGATGGCCGTCTCCGCCGCGCCGGGACCTGGCGGCGACAAGGCGCGCCCCGCGACAGGCCCGCGTCCCCTGCGCACCCGATGGTCATGTCCGCCGCGCCAGGGCCCGGCGGCGACAAGGCGCGCCCCGCGGCGAGCTCGCCCAACGGTGTGACCGTGCCGTGTCGGCAGTGCTTGGTGGCAGCCTCCGGCGGCATGTGGCGCGAGCGCGTGGCGCCGCGAAGGCAGCCTAGCTACATATGGCAAGTTCATCCTTCCTCGCAAATCACAGCATGTCGTTGCGCCATGTCGCTGTGTCTTGCAGCAACAGCGCAACTCATACGGCCTCAAACTTTTTCTGGCACCCTGTCCCTGTGCGTATAAAGAGGAAAATAGTGTGTGTGTGTGCCTGACGTGTGCATGTGACATGCACACATACGACTGTGCTGTGCGCACGCCCCATCCGAGGAGGCGCCGGCGCGGGCCGCAGATCGTGGGCCGCGTGGCGGGCGTGCTGAAGATGACGGGCAAGGGCGAGGCGCATCGCGACGAGGCGCTGCCGGGCGCGCGGGACGCCGGCGGTGGCATGACCGCGACGCTGGAATTTGCGCCGCCGGTGCACGTGCGCTGGGCGCGCATGGACGCGGCCGGGGGCACCACGTTCATCTCGGCGTTCTACGCGACGCCGGCGGGCGCGCCCATACTCTCGCGCTGTAAAGTGCTCGTGTTGCGGGACGTCTACCTCTTGAAATTGTTGGGCTTGTCCCCGGTGCTGGGCGTGCCAGCCTCAATGGTCAACATGCGCCTGAACACATGCGCATGTGAGTCTGTTCTGCTCTTCCTGCAAGTCAGGATGGCCTCTCGTGCTGGCCTCCCCGCTCGCATCCTCAGGTCCATGATGGCCCACCGGCTGATTGCACCAAGCACTGTAGTACCCACTGTAGCACTGTAGTATCCACTTGCCCGGCGCCGCTTCGGACTGTTCGCCGCGCGAACAGCCCCACGAGCCGGCGCGCCGGCGCCGCGCAGGCATCGGCCGCACGCGCTTCTTCCTGCGCTACGCGCGCAGCATCGCGCCCTGGCTGCACCCGCCCGGCTGGCTGTTCGACATCCTCATCAACGCCTTCCTGGACCAGGCGCGCACGGCGCTTGCCCGCCCCTTGCTGCAGCCGCTGTGCAGGCCCTGCGCACGCTGGGTCAAGGCGGCTCAGGACACGGGTGCATGCGATGAGCTGTGGTGCAGGCAGATCAGGGAGCTGTCCAGCTCCAAATATGCCGCGCTGCGCAATCGAGGAAGTAGCCAATGCTGTGCATGAATAGTACGGCAGGCTTTGCGTTGGCGCAGGTACCAAAGGGTGCAGCGCATGGCAGGAGTGAGAGCGATGCGTGTCAAGTCTCAGCGGCGCATCCGCGCCGCCCTCCTCGGCCGCCGCCCGCGCTGAGGGCGGCGCGCGGCGCGCGGCGCGCCAGGACACGTACCTGCTGGCGACGCAGCAGGAGGCGACGCTGGCGGCCGAGCTGGGCGCGGCGCGCGCCAAATTTGGCGCCACCAAATTCGGCGCCGCCGGCGCCCAAGAGCATGGTTCAGAGGCGGGCGCGGACGGCATCGACGCGCCGCTCATGGACCGCCGCCGGCTGTTCTGCCACCGCTCGCCGACCGACAACTTTCTGATCTCGCTCGGCCGCTGGATCGACGCCGCGGTGCCGCACGCGCCCAACCGCTACCGGCTGCTGGTGGACGCCGACGCAGCGGGCGCGCGCCTTACCTCATACCCTAGAGCCTGATACCCTAGAGCCTAAAAACCCTAGGTTGTGCGGCCGCAGCAGCGCAGAGGCATGGCGGCCTCCGCTGTGCCGAACGTCAAGAGCTGAGGCGCCGCGCAAGCCGTGACGCCAGGGAGCCCCGGCGCGCAGGCGCCCTGGCCGTCGGCCCCGCGCGTCGCGAGGACGTGCTGGATCGCTACGCCTGCCAGACCGCCATCTGCCCGGGCACGGCGGCCGCGCACCGGCGCGCGCGCGCGGCGCGCGGCGCTCTGGGCGCGGCCGCCGTGGTCGGCGCGGCCGCGCTCGCGGCGGGCGCGGCGGTGGGCCTGGACCGCGACGCGCTGCTGCGGTGCGCCCGGCCGCGAGCCCCAGCGCAGGCTTGACCGTGCGGGCGTTGACTGCGAGTCGCGTGTCTGCACAGTACCTAAGGCGAAGTGAGCATTCAGAATGGGCGCACATGCGGATGCATGGACAACCGTGACTCGCGGTGGTGGAGGGGTGGTGGAGGGCATGTGTTGAGCAGGAGGTAATACGAGTTTACAGTAGAACGATATATTGTGCGTCAGGCAATTGGCGGCCTACAGCTGTTCATCTGTAGAGCGGCGGTGCTCCTGCACTGCTGCCTCGCTTGATGTGCCGCATGCTGTGCATGATAGTGGCTGCCTTCAGGTGAGCCGCTCGTCTGTGGGCACAAGCGCGCATGCACCGGGCGGCTGCCTGGGTCGCAGTAGCGCTGGACGCCCTGATTGTACACGCTCTGACTCCATCTGATGTTTAAACAAGGGTCGTGCAGCTCTGCATTTGACAGCTCCTGGTGCCCATGCAGCTGGGCGGCCGCGGTCGCCGCAGCAGCGGCGGGCGCGCTGGCAGCGCACACGCTGGCGCGGCAGTTCGAGTACGTGTACACGCCCGAGCGCCAGGCGGCCGACCTGAAGCGCATCCCCAACTTTGTGCCGGACAAGTAGGCCGTGCGGTGGCCGCGTGCGGAGACGTGACTGTGTTGTTTAAGTCTGTGGTTAACACTGCTGTCGACTGTGGCTGACCGGGTGGCGGAGCCGGCGCCGGCTGCAGACCTGGTGTATGTAGATGCACACTTCCAACAATGAGACGTCAGTGCAATGTGGTTGGCTCACACCTGTTTGGTGGTGCGGTCGCTCATCTGTGTGCCAGATATGGTTGTACAGTAGCTGCGCGTCGTCAAGCCAGCAGTGTGCTTTCAAGTAGCGGTGATATATGTAGCATTCTCAGGCAATGGCACTGTGTTATCAGTACAGTATTGTAACAAGTGTGTAAGAAGGACATCGATAGAACGCCACATGCGGTTGAGACTTCTCTTGTGCCTCGGGCAGTTACCATCACGCAAATATCGACGCTTCCTGGCCTGCGCCGAGCACGCAGGGCTACCGGTAGTTCCGATACGCGCCCCTGTACATGAATGCATCGATGGTGGCCATGATGTCGTGCGGCTTGGGCAGCTCGGTCGCCACGTCCGCCTCGTACGCCTTCTTGGCCACCGCGCACGCCACCCTGGCCGAGACCTGGCGGATGGCGGCCAGCGGCGGGTACAGCGCGCCTCGCGCGCGGTCCTCTGCACGGCGCTGACGCGTTCGTTTGTACAAGACGCAGCAGCAGCGGCAGCAGTGGGGGCAGCAGCGGCGGTAGTGGCGGCAGCAAAGAGGCTGGACATGGTGTTATTGCTTGCGCACTCAGGCAAGCTGCTGACAATAAGATGAAGAGCGGCGGCATGGTCACGACAATCCGTGGTAGTCACGCAGATTGGGGCATGCATGCAGCACATGTCCAGGCCCGCGCCGTCTGTGACGGTCGCGGCGAGCGCCTCTGCCGCCGCCAGCAGCATGTCCTCGCGCAGCCGCGTCGCGCGCGCCACCAGCGTGCCCAGGCCGATGCCGGGGAACAGGTACGCGGACTCTATGCAGCCTGCGCCGCGGCGGGGCACCAGGCCGCCTGAGCCCAGCAGGTGCGGACACGGCTGCACCCCATGTATATGTGCGAGGGCCGTTGCAGGAGGCACACAATGACCAACGCCCACAGAGGGAGCCAGACGGTTTGGCGCGTGTGGTCAGGCGGCATGCATTGCGCGGCGGCATGATACAGGGCCTCGTGCTGCGCACGGACGGCTCTGGCGCCGCACCCGGCTGCATCTGGCGGCCGTCCGGGAGCGTGATGGATGCGCCGCGCGCGCGGCGCATGCGGTCCGCAAACACCGCGCGGCCGTCCGTCCAGGCGTACGCGTCCTCGGCCGACACCTCGGCGCCTGCCGGGACGGTGCGCGCACAAAAAATTTGAAAAGATGAGAGATATAAAAAGATGAGGCTCAGCGGGAGCGTGCAACCAGGCTGAGATTGCCACCCAACACGCCTGCAATGGCAAGCTGTGGAGCGCGGCTGGCGCAAAGCGTAGAGCTCCAAGCCTGAATGCACAGGCAGGCGGCTCTGCAGAGGCATGCTGTGCCCGCGGGCTTGCTGCGGCTCGGCGCCGCGCCGCACAGCGCGCCATCCGTTGGGGCGCAACCCAAGGGCTGGATGCGGGCGGGCGGGCACCGGGCTGCGAGAGCGGCAGGATGAGCGGCGCCGCGTGGTGCGCCGCCATCGCGCCGCACACCTCGCGCGTGAACGCGATGGGCGGCCCGCCGTCGCTGATGCCGATCAGGACGCTCGGCCGGATGGTGGCGACGGCCGCCGCCAGGTCGGCGCACACGGGGCCGTCGTGGCAGTAGGGCAGCGCCTGCGCGCCCGAGAGCTGTGAGCGCACTGGCGGCAGCATCACTGCATCAGCGGCGTGCACTTGCATGACATGGCCTGGTCAGAGCTTGGGCCTGCAGGTCAACCCGCCGGCGTATGCTGTCGGTTCCCTTTTGCCCACGGGAAGAAAGGGAAACCCCTTGTGCCGAACCTGTGCAAGGAGCCTGCGGGCGACGCGGGAGGCACCGCTCGAGCCACGCCTACCGAGGGTGTGGCTCTGCCAGGTCGCGCCGCCGCAGGCCCTCAAACCCTGGCCGGGAGTTGCGAGGACCCGGAGGGCGTCCGCGCCTGGTCCGGCAGCGAGTCCGCGTCGCCGCGCCCGCGCACCACCAGCCCGCGGCTGTCCACCACCCAGAAGCGCTTGCGCGCATCGATGATGGTATCGCCCGCCCTGCATGGGCCCCTCTCATCATTTGCCACTTCCGCGCTGCGCCTGGCGCCATCACCCTGCGGGTGTCGGGCCTTGGCGCAGCTCCGGTCATGAGAGCCCCAGTGCGCGCCGCATGCTGGGGGCATGGCCGCCGCGCCCTTCCCGAGCCGCTCCCGCCCTGCACCTTGCCACGCGTCACACGCGCTGCGGGCAGCTCCAATCCCCGGTCTCGGCAAACGCGTCACGCCCGTTGGGCACTGCCACTATGGACATATGACAGCCGCCCGTGCCGCATGCGGCAAACCGTGAGCCATCCTGGCGGCGCGGCCGCCGGGCGCACCGCGAGCCGCGCCGCGCGACGGCCTCCGCGAGCACCTCGGCGATCGCCGTGCCGGCCGCGCCGTCGCCGACCAGCATGAATGTGTGCTGCGCCAGGTCGACGCCCGTTAGCGGCTGCGCGGCCAGCACGCCCGCCAACACCACCGCCGCCGTGCCCTGCCGCGCGGCCGTCCTCACGACATGCCTTCCTGGTGATTTCTGAGCGCAGATGAGCCCAATGTGCCATGCCATGCTCAACATCGGGCCTGCGCGGCCGCACATGTGCCGCCGCGCCTGCACCAGGCGCACAGGTGAGGCGGGGGCGGGAGGCAGCGCGCGGCTCTGCTCTGGCAGGGCGCCAGCAAGCATGGGCGCCGCCGCGCCCTACCGCGCACGCCCGGCAGGACCGCACACGCCTGGATGGCAGGCGGCAGCACTTGTGGGCCTCCCGCCATGGTGCAGGCACACGCAGCGGGCTTGCAGTGCATGGTGGTAGGCTGGGGGTGGCTGTCATGGGCTTCTGCGGCTCGTCCCGCAGGAGCCAGCGCATGGCCGACGCAGCCCGCCGGCCTGCAGGCCTGATCAGGGTTAGCCCTGGCTATGCGAGTCAAACCTAAGGTCATGTGGGCTAACCCTAATGATTAGGGTTAGCCAACCCATGCGGGCAGCGCACGGGGGCGGAGCGCGCGCCTGCACGTCGTCCGAGAAGCAGGGGAAGGTGCCGCGGTAGCGCGCGAACAGCCGGCCCAGGTTTTCGAACGACATGTCCTCCAGGTGCATGAGGCACGTGTTGCCGAACCTGCGCGCGCGCAGGGTCTGGGTGGCCGCGGAGAAGCAGGACACATGAGCCCTCCAACCCAAGGAGGCACATGTTGCCAAGCCTGCGCGCGCAGGGCTAGGGCGGCGGCGCTGAAGCAGGGCGCACGGTCCCCCGTCCCAGCTCGCGGCCCGGCCGGGGTTCCAGCAGTCCACGCCGGCGCATGTGCTGGGAGCCGTGCCGTGTCGGCGCCGGCGGGGCGGGCGGGGCGCGCGCCTGCGCTTCACGGCGGACATGAGCTCGTCGATGAGCTCGTAGTAGGCGTCGCCGCGCACGCGCTCGTGCTTGCAGCCAACGTAGAATGGACTCTGCAGCAGGTCCTGGTTATTCGTGCCTGCGCCCCATGGGCAGCTCAGTGGGTAGGGTCTGGGTCGGGGACAGCTGAGAGCTGCCCGGAGCCGCCGCCTGCCTGAGCGTCCGAGCGCGCAGACGGCGCGTGTCCCGGAGCACCAGGACGGCTGCACCGGCGAGCGGCTCGCCTCGCACTACGCACACACTTGGGGCAGCATATCTCCCTGACACTAGCGTTCAGGCGAACGGGGCTTGTTTCTAACACTACTGCGCAGAGCGCGGCTATCCCATGGCAGCTGGACACACGCTGTGTCACAGGGCAACAAGCATGCAGGGCAAGCTTGCTGGGCGACAGGCCGGCGTCAATGCATGGCCGCGAGACATCGAGCAACGCCCGAGCAGCGTCGCGCCGCCGTTGCAGCACGCCGGCGGTGCTGCTGAGAGGGGCCGCGCCCGCATCGATGCAGATCGGCAGGCACATGTTGGGCGGGATGCCGCCACACGCCGTGTACAGCGCGAGCTTCGACTTGGGCACGCCCACCGCCTGCGCACCAACAGGCGCGAGCATGACGCGGGCGCCATAAGGACACCTGAACAGGCTGGCCAGCAAGCGGCCGGCCGCACACAGCTGACCTGGCTGCCCCCGGGGCGCACGGGTGCACCGTGCATGCATGCATACCTGAGGTACGCGGTCACTGACCCTGACATGCATGCCCATGTGTTCTGAGCCCTGGAGGCCAGCACGCTCCGCCCGCCCGCCACAGGCTGTGCGCTCTGGGAAAAGGCCTTGCGCACTGGAGCGCGGAGCGCATGGTCTGCCGGCAGGCATATGAAGAGCATGTGCCGGGCGCACGGGGGTGCGGGGCTGGCGGGCGCGCCTGCACGCCCAGGTCGCCGAGCGCGCCCACGCGCTCGCCGTCGGTCAGGCAGATCGCCTTCACGCGCCGCTCCGGCCAGTTCTTCAGGATGCTGAACACGCGCCCTGTCACGCCGCACAGCCCGCGTCTGCATAAGGCCTGGGCAGGGGCGCATCGCCTGCACGAGCCGCATTAGCCAGGCCTCCAAACAGGCCAAACACGCGCCCTGGGTGCACCGCACATCCCTTCCTTGCTACCCATGCCTTTGTCTCTGCACGCTCCAAGACGCACAGCACAGTTTGGTGCAAAACTTGAATCACGCCTGTCTGCTTTGCACGGGTCCTGCATGTCTGCCAGGATGCCAGCGCTGCTGCATGCGCAAAGAGCCGCTCTGGCAGAGCACAACATGCTCCAAGGCATGCTGTCTTTGTGGAAGCGGCACCTGACATGGCAAGCGCGCTCGTGCGTGCTTGCGCAGTAGAACGCAGGCTGTCATGTTGCCACGGCCGAGCAGCGCCGCTGACACACAGCCTGGCCCGGGGCTGGAGGCGTAAGCCTGAGGCGGGGCGCACCCCTGTCGCGGGTGCTGATGAACAGGCTGCGCGGCAGGCTCTTGAACATCAGCCCGTACGTCTGGCAGTACTGGCTCACGGTCGGCATGTGCACGATGGGCAGCAGCTCCTCGATGTTCTCCGACAGCACGTGGAAGAACAGGCTCTCGTTGCGGTCCTGCGCGCCGGCAGGATGGAATAGGGTGCCATACCCTAACCCACCCTCTTGCATGTCTGACATGCATTTGTGCGTAGCTCCGCGGCAGTTCTGCATAGCTGCGCGGCGCACTGCAGGCATGGCGTCCGACCAGCAGTCACTGCTGGCAGCGGCCGCAGGTCAGGTGTGGCCGTCACAAGCAAGTACCGGCTGAGGGAAGCGATTATTGCCTGATCTCCACGCATGCAGCCTGCAAGCTCCTGTGAGCGCTGGCAGATGCAGTGCCTGCGCGTGCTTGCGAGGCCTCGGCATGCACCTGCACGTGGCGCCAGGAGAACAGCCGTGGGGGCGCGGCCGCCTGGGGCGCGCGCCTGCAGCGACGTCAGGTAGCTGTGCCGGTCCATGTCGCTGGCCTTGGCGCGGATGTTGATCAGCGCGCGCTCCGCCTGCACCGCCTGCCGCACGCCGCGGCGCGCCCCGGCGTGAGCCTGTGCTCGGGCGCGACGCACATCTGCCGCCAGCGGCCTCTGCAAGAGCGGAGTGCCACCGCGTGCGTGCTCGCCTCGCACAGATGCAGACGGTCACCCCCTCGCCAAGCAAGAATATAGAAGTGCAAGCGCTGCTCAGCACTGCGTGTCTGGTGCTGGTCCGAGCGCTCATCATGTAGAAGTTTCGCGCCTGGCTCAGGATGGCGGGCGGCAGCAGGCCGCGCAGGTAGAGGCGGTCGCGCTCCACCTCGCTGAACGCCAGGCCTTGCGCAGGCACGGCACCCTTCTCAGTACCATGTTTAGCAAGTACCAATGTAAGCGGAGAAGCGGAGAGAGTATGAGAGGTGGGCAGGCTGGAGCATGATTACTTCTGCCAAGGTCGATGCATGGGGGTGCATGGGGGCAACCACGTGGCAGCGGTCATTTTTCACGCAGAGTCTGCGCAGGAAGCAGTTTCCGCCATGGCAGACAGCCACACCAGCCACCGGCGTATCAGCAACACCCCCTCTCTGCACGTGACCTGACTCAGCCCGAGGCGGGGTGGAAAGACGCGCTGCAGCAGCAGTCCCCGCCGCCCGGCCAACAACTCACACGGCCACGCTCGGCTTGCCCAGCTGTGTCTGCAAAGGACTCGAGCGACAGCTGTCCCACAGCGGCCCGGCGTGCCTGCTCGCCCGGCAGCCGAGGGCGCCGGCGGCCCAGGGCGCACCCTTGTTGTACTTCGGCGAGCGTATGAGGTGCGAGCCGCTGACGACGCTACGCACCCACGGCGTGACCGGCTCGTCCTCCTCCTGAGCGGCTTCGCCGGACCTGATGCCTTTGAAGCTGGAGCTCGAGCTCCGGGCCGCCGCTGGCGCGCCGCGCAAGCCGCTCCCGTGCTGCCCTGGCAGAGGCTGTGGCCACTGGCTGCCCTGGCTGCGCAGGGCGGCCAGGCCGCAGAGCGCATCGCATAGCCTGGCTGGCCCCACGTGCAGGCGCGCGACGCGGCGCAGCATGAGGACCCCAATGCTGGCACCTCTGCTGCCCCCTTTTGCAATGACAAGAAAATATCTAGAGCAGTCTCAGACTCGAGCGCTCGACGCAGCGGAACGCACTGCAATCATGCTTGCAAGAGTGCATGCAAGAGCTTGGCCTGCGCTGCCCCCCTTGGGCGAGCAGACATGCATCGAAGCACACGTCTCGTTGCTTGGATGTAGCCCCACACCGCCTGCCTATCTCAAGGTTCCTCTCGTCCAGCTCAGCTAAGTAGCCATCCAGGGCTACAGGACCCTCACTGAGGGTTCCTCAGCACGAGCTTGGGGCAGGAGAGAAGCAGACAGCCTGCATTTGCCTCCAGCCTTCCTCGACGTGTACGGCCTGAGTGTGCCACACGTGGTGTGGTGCATGTTGCGCGCGAGCACAGCACTTTGCAGCAGGCAACCACAACTTGTGGCAGGCGCTCAAGTCGCGTCATGGAGCGCGCACCAACGCTCAGCAGCCATGCTAGGTACTTGCAGCACTGCTCGTCCCAAGCTCGCGCTTGTGCCGTATGGGGATCACTCTGAGCGATTTTAATGAGTCACAGCACAGAGCACTGAGCAATGCACTGTGCGGGTGGCAGCGTGCAATGTGTACGTGTCTGAGGGGCGAGACCAAGGCGTCATCCAACAGCTCAAGGTGGCTGGTGACTATATATTACCATGCCCGCCCCCCTCCAAGCTTGGGGCCGCGCTGCAGCTCACCAGCGCCTTTGCACAGGCTGTGGCGGAACAGGACGCAGAGGTCGTGCTCGCACACGTCTTTGTAGACGAGCCGTACCACCGTACCGGCTACACACTTGCGTCAGCCTCGAGTAACAGGGTGCGCCGAGACGGGCCTTGCAGGCAGACTGGCCAAAAGTGTAGATGCTTGCTTCAGCAGGGGACCCTTGCAGGCTCCCAACAACGATGGTGTGTATATGCCAAGCTGCACATGGTATGTGCGACTTTGAGCTGGCAAAACCAACCTCCAACCTAAAAAAGGCGCATAAAACTTTATGCCCGCATGAGGGCACGCAGCTCGTCGCCGCGACGCTCCAGCTGGCGCACGCGGCGCTGCGCGCCGTCGACCTCTGCGCGCACGAGGCCAGCCACCCACGGCTGGGCGTTGTGGACCATGTGCTGTGCTCGCCGCTGGGCGGCGCGGGCGTGTCGCACGCGGCGCAGGCGGCCGCTGCAATTGCCGCCGCGCTCGCCGAGGGCGACCCTCATGTGCCCGTCTACTTGTGCGCCCCCACCCCTCACGCCCCACATACTTTTCCAGTCGTCCAGGTGCCATGAGCAGAGCGGGCATGGAAGATGCCCTTAGGACATGTCTCTGGCTGAGTATGCACAGACACTTCAGTGACAAGCGCAAACTCATGATGACGTAGACTACAGCTCGCACACCCCCTACTTTGTAAACACAGTGAGGTGCTCACAGTGTTCCCAGCGTTCCTAAACTCGCCAGGTGCATGCATAAGCACATGCTTGGCCAGATCAAGGAGTGCGGGTGCATGCAGGTACGGCGCGGCCCACCCGCGCTTGCGCAGCTTGGCAGATGTGCGTCGCGCGCTGGGCTACTTTGCGGGCGCCAAGGCTGGTGCGGCGCCCGCTGCACTCCTGCCCACTCCACAACGTGACACATGTGTGCATGCTGCATGCAGTGCACAAGCCCGTAAGCTTGGGGCTTGTGCCTGCGTTGCTTATCAGACCGTCTTGGTAAGGTTGAACGTGTGGGGCATGGATGGACGGTACATTATATGTGCGTCCTGCTTGCTTCCTCATACGGACTAAACGAGGGCTTGTGCTGGATGAAGACTTTGCCAGGGACTGCATGGTCAAGCATATCAGCCACCTGTGATGCTCGACTGCGCCCGCAGAGCACTGACCAGCCCCATTGGCCTCCGGCTCACCCACCCGAGGCGCCCGCATGCACCAGAGCGGCCCTGACGTTACATCCTCTGTGCTGCCTTGCAGGCGCCTGGCAGGGCCTGGGGGCCGCATGCGCTGGCGCCCTTCCGCTGGCGCCCGACCTGGGCCCGACGCGCGTCAACCCGCACGTGGGCGTGTGCACCATCGGCGCGGCGCCGCTGGTTGTCAACTTCAACATCCCCGTCGCGGTGCGGCCGTGCTCCTTGCTGCGTACATATCACAACAGGACCCGCCCAGGGCCGAAGGAATGCAGCACGCCGGGCAAGCGCACAGCATGTGCAATGCGACAGTACTGCTGGGGTGTCCTGCTCGGCGCCTTGCCTTACCTAGGGTCGCCTGCTCGTGCAGTGCATAGGGCACGAGAGCGTGAACCCCAGCTGCCGCGCTGCGCCATGATGCAGGGTGGCTGCGCGCGCAGGGCATCAGCCTGGCGGCCGCGCGGCGCGTCGCGCGGGCTGTGAGCGCGCGCGGCGGCGGACTGCCCGCTGTCGAGGCCATGGCACTGCCGCATGGGGATGGTGCGCGCCTATGAGCCCATGTTGGGCACGAAGGCACAAGCATTTTGAATTTAGCGCTAGAGAAATTAAGTGAAGCAGGCGAGCAGCGGCAGACTGCGACCCACACTGCATCGCAGAGCGAAAGCAAGTCACACCAGGGTGGGCCTGCAGCACCACACCGCGAGCAATACACTCACTTACAGGCCGCCTGCGTGTTTAGGCAGTGCGGCATGCGGCAGTTCTTCGCGGCCCGCGCACCACGCGGCGCGCGCGCAGGCGTGGAGGTGGCCTGCAACCTGCTGGACTGCGGCGTGACCCCGCCCGCGCGCGTGGAGGCGGCCGTGTGCCGGCTGGCCGGCGAGGCCGGGGGCACAATGGCGGCGCCGTACACGACCGGCCGCACGCAGCAGGAGCTGGTCGACCTGGTGCAGGCGGCCGCTGCGGCGCGGTAGCCCGCTCACAGGCTGGCGCGCGCTTGGTGCGGAGCATGCGTGCGCTGACGGCTGGACGCCGGGGGTGGCGGACGGCTCAACTGCTCGACCTCCTTATGGCCTTGGCACACGCTTGTCATATCTGTGTTGTGCCAACTCACTGCCGTATGCTAAACTGAACAAGGCCATGACGGTTCACGTTATGCGCTTGGACTGGTGTCATGACGTGCCAAGACATGGATGCAACTGACCCACGGCCTGTGCCTGTGACACGCTGGGAGCCTTGTTCATTGCAACAACTAGATAGAAGGTGGCCTGGTCGCTGCCACCCTCCAGCCCACATCCAGCAGCCCTGGACCTGCGTAGCGGCGTGGCCACTCGTGCGGAGACAGTGACAATGAGCAGGTACATACTGGTGCGCAAACACAGCTGCGCTACCAGGCCCCTCCTCGCCAGGCCGCCCGCCTCAGCAGGCGGCTGGCTGCGCCTGAAAGCAGGCCACGGCCTCTGAGCAGCTGGGAACGTCTGCGGCTGCACGCTCCCCTCGCCTCCGCGGGCTCAGAGCAGGCCCTGGCCTTCGAGCAGCTCGTAGGTTATGCAGTGGCACGCTCCCCCCGCCTGCGCGGGCTCAGAGCAGGCCCTGGCGCTTGAGCAGCTCGTAGGTCTTGCGGTTGTACACGTTGCCTGCCTCGTCCTCAAACTCCTCCTCAACCTCCGCCTTGAAGCCGCCCACCTCGCGCTCCTGCGCGCACGCGGCCGCCGCCGTCAGGCCCCCTCAGTGCCCCTCACCCTGAATCCGAACCTGAGCGGACATGAGGGCGCTCGCGAGCGGGTACGACCGGCGTCGCCGCCGCCCGTGCCGCGGCGAGGTCAACACCTGTGCATGCAGGGCATACGCATGGCCAGCATCCGCAGGTGCTAATCCTGCACCCTGCTGCCTCCGGTCCGTGCTCAGGACGCGGGCGCCGCAGGCAGGGCCGGGCGGAGCGGGCGGGCGGGCGGGCGGGCGGCGCGCCTGGATGGAGGTCCACAGCTCCAGCGCGTCCTTGATCTGCGTGACCTCGAAGAAGTTCTTGTTGTTGGGGATGCCCAGCGCGCGCATGCCGTTCTGGTGCCGCCACTCCTGCACGCGCCGCGGGCGCCCGTGTCGGCACGCTGCACAGCCAGGGAGCTCCTGGACAAGCGAGGAATGAACAAGCGCGCAAGGATGATATTGTAAGATATCGAATGAGGTCTGTCTTCCATGCCACTCTGCTGGTGCCACAAGGGTCGGGCTCTAGCCACGCATTGTTTGCAGCCAGGCGGAGGGGCGCCGCAATGGGGCGCGCCTTGAAGTGGCGCTCGAACGCGCGGCGGCCCCAGTAGGACGCGTTGCCGCAGATCTCGCACTTGAACTCTTGGTTGAGCCCGTGCAGCTTGTACAGCCAGTACGGGATCGGCTTGCCGTCCCAGCCCAGCGGCAGCTTCAGCGGGTTGTAGATGAAGTCGTCCTCGTCGTCGCTGTCGCTCAGCGGGCCCGCCTGCGCCCAGGGTCACGCGTGTCACCCTGACCCTATCTGAGCGATGCACCCCGCACGGGCGCAGCCATGCCTGCCCCGAGGCGCTCAATCTAGAAGACGAGGGTAGAGAAAGGGTGCGCCAGGGCACGAAATCATTTTCAGCCTGTGCTGACGCACGGGCGCTGTGGCAGTGCGGGCATGGCGCGCGGCTCGCAGATCCGTGGTGAGAACCCTATACCGTGTACCCTACACCTGGTCAAGAACAGCCGCTCGGCGCCGCAGCGCAGGGTAGGCGCCGCACCTCGTCGGCCTCGGCCTGCTCGGCCTGCAGCTCCTCGTACGTGCGCGCCTGCTTCTTCTCCACGTTGGCCAGCGTGTCCTCCACCACGCTGCCCAGCGCATCGCGCAGTGCCGCCACCTGCCGCCGCGCGGCTAGAGTTAGGCCTCATCCTACCCCTAACCCTCGTTCTTGGAGCATAAACTCACGAGGGGTTGGCCAGCGTATCCTCCACCACGCTGCCGAGCGCCTCGCGCAGCGCCGCCACTTGCTGCCAGCGCTTGGGGTTAGGCCTAACCCTACCCCTACACTCATATCTTGGGCTGTGCACTCAGGATCGAGCGGCGGGCGTGTCCTCCTTCACGCTGCCCGGCTCGTCACGCAGCGCCAGCGCCTGCGCCGAGGACGTCAGACAACCAAACATACTTGTTGGCCGGGGGAGAGCAGCAGCAGGATGTCTGCTCAGCCAGAATACAAAGCACGCCTCTGCGCCTCCAGCTGCAGCGCCTGCTTCGCGGCGCCGGCAGCCGCCGCGGCACTCAGCCGCGAGGAGCGCGCAGCGCGCTCAGCAACAAGGCCTCCTGCACGGCCAGGCGGCCGCGCTGCGCTCGCGGGCAGGGCGTCGTTGGATTGGGCTGGCGCGCCTTGGTCTCCAGCAGCGCAGGTAAAGGGATAGGGTAGGGATAGGTATAGGGTAGGCACAGGTATTGGGATAGGGCGCGCCTTGGCCTCCAGCAGCGCGGCCTGCTTGGCGGCGGCCGCCTGCCGCACGGTCTCCTCCGGCGTGCGCAGCGCGGCCGGCGCGGCGCCCTTGGCAAAGTGCCGCTTGTCCAGCGCCTCCAGCGGCGCGCCGCGCGTGAGCCACAGGCGCTCGGCGCGCTGGCGCAGCGTGCCGCCCGTCTTCAGGCCCAGCGCGGCCAGCGCCTCCTTCAGCCGGTCGCCGCCTGGGCGGCAAGCCTCGCGTCGGCGCCCGGACGGGCAGGGCTAGGCTCAGATGTGACAGCCCTCCATGCTATGTGGGCACGGTCTCGATGCATAGCCGGTCGCCGCCCGGGCACGGTCTCGCGTCAGAGCTCAGATGATTAGAAGTAGTGCTAGGGATGCATGATAGTCCAAGCTGTGTGTGTGTGAAGGCGCGGCGTGCGGCGCCTGCAGGAATGCTGTGCACGTGCAGCCACAAACAAGGGAGCCCTCGGCCAAGCAGGCGCGCTGGGCCCGTCCCCTCCCCACAGCGGCCATGCCGAGCCTTGGTGCCTCAGGGCGCAGACTCGCGCACTCACTCTGCAGCGAGCCAGAGCGCCTGCGCCGCGCACCCAGGGTCTCCAGCTCCTCGACGGCCTCAAAGGCCTCCAGGTCGATCACCGCGCCGCCGCCGCCGCCCGCGGGCCCCTCGCCGCGGTCCTCCCAGCCCGCCACGCGCCCGGCCGCCCAGTCCTCCTCGAAGCTGCCCAGCCGGGTGTACGCCTGCACGGGCGGCGGCTGTGGGTTGCGGTGCGCAGGGGCTCAGGCAGCACACTCCACCCCGGAGCAACAGGTCGTTCCCAGGTGGAACAGCAGGTGAAGAGGCTGGAGAGGCTTGTGACGGCGTTCGGGTGCGGCACATCGTGCGCAGTGCGCACTGCCACACCGGGAGCCAGCCGCATGCACGTGGGTGCTGCGGCACGCTCATCCGACCTGGCGCCCGGCAGTGCAGCGGCAGCCGGCTCGGCCACGAGCGCGAGCGCGCCCGTGGCCGCCTGTTCGGAGCCTGCCCCGCGCCGGGTAGGCTCAGGTAGAGATCCCTGTCAGCCAGTGGTTGCAGTGCGCGCCTTGCCGAGCGAGGACAGCGGCTGCGTGCGCTCGTAGAAGGACTCGAGGTACTCCAGCAGGCCGGCCAGGTACTCCCTGGCGGCCGCGCGCGGCAGAGCCGTCATGCTGCAGCTGCCCTGCCCGGCGGGCCCGAGCAGCTGTGGAGTCGGGCGTTTCTGAGACCCTCCCATGACCGGTCGTCGGCAATGCTCCGCACAGGCACAGCCGGCACGTTCACTCCCGCTTGCCAGCGGTTTGCCGCGCTTGATGTCTTGCTGGCTCCACAGGGACTATGGTTGGGGCGCCACCCTTGCACCCACAGCATGCTCCATGCGCCTGGTCCAGGGCCGCCCCAGGCGGGCCCCCACCTGTACGGCAGCCCCAGGCGCAGCGCGCGCGGCACGTCCTCGGTGCACGGCAGCGCCAACACGAAGGCCATGTAGTCCAGCTGGCGGCCAAACTTGGCGTTGACGAAGCGGTGGAAGTGTGTGTGCAGGTCCAGGTAGCGGCCGCCGCCCTCCTCGCCGCTGAACACCACGCGCACGTCCTCCCGCACCGCCGCCTCGTCGGCCTCCACCTGCGCGCGGAGGCGGACCAGGCAGCGCTCTCAAGAGCGCCCAGCGCCAGCGTTTGGAGGAAAAAACGCTGCGCTCCGAGGAGTGCCCAGAGCCAAGTGCCCAGCGCCAGCGCTTAGGAATGAACAGGCCGCGCTCCGGGGAGTGCCCAGCATTGCGTGCCCAGCGCCAGCATTGGGAGGCAGACCAGGCTGCGCACCAAGGACTGCCCAGTGCCAAGTGCCCAGCGCCAGCGCATGGGATGTACATGCTGCGCTTCGACGCATGCCCAGGGCCAAGTGCCCAGCGCCAGCGCACGAAGGAGAAACAAGCTGTGCTCCAAGGAGTGCCCCAGTGCCAAGTGCCCCAAGGAGTGCGCAGTGCCAGCGCAGCGAGGGCGAGCGCATAGCCGGCAAGTCGTGGGCTCAGCAGCGCAGGACTTCCAGCAGCTCCCGAGCGCACCTCCGAGACCTCGAGGTAGGGGTACCGCCGGTGGTAGTCCCGCACGTCCTTCAAGCGCTCGTAGAACGCACTGCGCGAAGTGCAGATGACCGGTGAAAAGCAATACACCCCACACTTCACGTCTGCAGGTAGCCATCTGACAGCCCAGCACGCTGGCACAGGCCTGATGGCGCCTGTGCGTGTCTTCGACATGCTGCCCTCCCGCCTGGCTCCCGCACCTGTACATGTTCTCGCCGCGCAGGGCGGCAATCTCCTCCTTGCGCACACCGTCCTCGTCCGCGTATATGCGCCTCTGCACGTGCACGGCTGCTTCAGCGTTGGCGCACGTGCCAGACGCAGGGGTGGCCAGTGGGTGCAAGGGGCGGACCAACTTTTCTGCCTGAGCCTGTATCTGGTCCAGCATCTTCCGCACGCGGTGCCCCTGCGCCAGGCGCTCAGCATGCCCCTTGGCATCCTTGCGAAAGTCGCGCACGATGAGCCGCTCCAGCCGCTCGCACTCCTCGTGCGCGCCTGGTCGCCCCGCAGGTTTCACGCTCGGCTGATGGAGCTGCGTGTGAGCCACGCAAGCTGCTGGCCTGCCAGCCAGGGACGTCAGAGCAGGTGCGCTCGGGGTCGCACTGCGAGTGTGCTCCAGCAAGGTGCTCGCCATCGCCGGCCGTGGCGCGGCCTGCCGGCGTGGGCCTGCCCGAGTGGGCACTCAGGTGGCTGGTATGATCACAAGCTTCCCTGCACGGTCCGTAGAAACAGACTTACACGCATATGTAGACGCCGCTGCTCTGCCGCTTCAGTAAGGCCTGCTCAGCAGGGGTCCAGAGGCTCTACTGCCGAGTCCTGCCGGGAGTGGCGTCCTCTCTGTTAAGGGTAGCGCAGCCAACGTTGGTTAACCTGGCTCCCAGGCGCTCACGGAGCTTCAATCTGTTTCAGTTCAGCCGTGAGGAGAAAGCCACACAAGTGCCTCAACGAACGGTCCAGGCTTGGTTGACGATGCAGGTCAGCTTTGGTCTGGCCAGCGCTCCAGCATGCAACCAAACGCTTCAGCCCAGGCACGTGCACCATCCACTGCGTATCTTTACAGCTTTGCAGTTTAATGCCCTCACACAGGCAGCAACATGACCTTGAAATGCAAGCAGGTGCAGAGTTGAGCGGCATGCCGGCGCACGGTGCGTCCGCGTGCACGCCACGGAGCCGAGCGTCCAGTCCCTGCTGGCGCGGGACCGCAAGTGCGCGGCCTTAAGCCTCTGAGACGCTCCGCAAGCGTGCCGCGGCACTGCTCGACGCAGCCTGCACCTGCAGACTTGCAAGGGTGGCACTGCTCAACGCAGCCTGCACCTGCAGGCTGGCAAGGGCGGCGGACGAGGAGCTACCTGCCGCCTTCCTGGACAAGCCGCAGGAGCCCGAGCGCGAAGCGGCAGAGGCGGAGCGCGAGGACTTCCTCACGCTCGCGGCCGCGAGCCTGACCAGCAGCGCGCCTGCCGAGGCCGAGCCTGCCGAGGCCGAGCCCGGCGCGGCCGGCGCCAGCCGGCCCGCCGAGCAGTCGGAGAGCGGGTGAGCCCTCGCACGCTGCCGCCGCCAGGTCGAGGCTGCCAAGAAATAGTTGCAAGCTGCAAGCAGCTCTGTGACTGGCTCGGCCAGCGTCCTGGTGCCTGGACTGCACCGCGCACGCTGCAACGCTGCCTGCGGCGCGGCAGGCCGCGGACGGCGGGCGAGGCGATTGAGGCCGGCATCGCGCGCCTGGGCGAGGGCCAGGCGCAGGCGGCCGTGGACCTGTTCCAGGCGGCGCTGGAGCTGCCGGGCAACGGCGCCTTCCGGCTCTCCGGCACCGTGCGCGAGTACAGGTCGGGCTGCCTCCATATGCCTTTTGCTTTGAAGTCGCCAAGTGTCGTGAGGGGCTACAGGCCAGGCTGCCTGTACAGTCCAGATAATATGAAAATGCATGCAAGAGATTGATTGGAATGAAGCCTGCTGGGCATTGGCTCCTTGCCGCTGTCATGCACCACAGGTGGGGACAGAAGACAGACTGGTCTGCGCCGTAAGAGCTTGTCCAAAGCCGCATCCAACAGACTCCTAGCCAGGCTCCTGCCGGGCACTGGCGTTGTTTGCTGCATGGCGTTGTGCAGAGATGCAGGCTCTCATGTGGCCCAGCAACCATGTGCGGCCGGTGTATTGCCAGACCTCACATGTTGCAGTTTGGGCGCAGTTGACCTCAGCCTGGCATGGTCCTGAAGCGCCTCCTCGCGCGCGCGCTCTCTGGGCGGCCGGGGCAGTGCGAGTGCTCTTCCTTTATCTTTTCTGCTGTTTATTGAACAAGAACTTTGCAATGCAGGTGCGCGTCGGATGCGGAAGAGCAGAGCGCGCTGTACAACATGGCGTGCGCCTACGCGGCCATGGCGCAGCGGGAAAGCGCGCTGACGTGCCTGGAGGTGCGGCCAGGCCGTGCTGCGCAGTGGCGGGGTAACTTTCTTGTCGCAACATGATTTATGAATGTGGACGTTGCCAGTGCCATTTGCGCACAAGGCTGCTAGTTGAGTGTGCCGGATGGAAAGTGCTCTGCGGCCTGCTCGGAGTTCGGAGCTTCCATGGGAAGGCTTTCCCGGGCGCGGGAAGGCTTTCCCGGGCGCGCAGGCGTGCCTTGAGGCCGGCTTCGCGGACTTTGCGACGCTGCGGCAGGACCCCGACCTGGCGCCGCTGCGAGGCGCCGACCTCGCCAAATTGCTCAGCAGGTGCGCGCGCAAAGTGCGTGAAGCCCGGCCATGAAAGCGTTGGCCAAGATAGAAATGCTGCATGGTGCGAAACACAAGAGGCGGGTCGCCTGAGCATCATGAGCTCTTAACAGTCGATGAGGGCTGCTGATGGGGCAGCCGTCGCACGCAGGTACGATGGGCTGCTGGCCAAGGTGTTCAAGCGTCGGCGCAAGCAGGACTACCTTGGGAAGAAGCCGTGGTTTGAAGTTGTCTAGTCATGACGCAAGGCGCTTGCAAGCCATGCAGTCCACACGAAATGTCCAAGTATTTACCGTGAGATGATGCAGGAGGCGCATGGCTCTGAGACCGCCTGTTTAAGCATGGGATACAGCACCACGCATGTGACAGAACCATGAACATGATTTTCTAAGTCAAGTGGACCATTGGGGACGACATTCTGTCTGAAGAGCACGGGAGTGCAGGTGATCAGTTACAGAAAAGTCAGGTAGCTTGCAGGACATGAACAGCCTTGTATGAGCAGTTTGCATGGCGCTCTGCCCTTACACTGCCTCATGCCTCACTCCTTAGACCTGGCAGCAATGTCGGAGTTTTTCATAGACTCCTCCCAGTTCACGCCATCATGCTTCTCCGTGGTGACAGACCTTACCGTGCCAGCGTCGATGCAGGCCACGGTGATTGCGCGGCCGTCTGGGTTGCTTCGCGGAGTGTAAAAGCTCTGAACGCCGCACACCCTGCAGGCACGCTGCCGCGGTGAGCTCTGCCACACAGCGTCTGGGTGCGGCGCAGCCCGAGTCGCGCCGCCGCACCTGCAGAACACGTGCTTGGCCACCTTTGTGTTGAACTGGTACAATGTGAGCATGTCCTCCCCTTGCAAGAGGCGGAAGCGTCCCTCGGGGACGATGCAGTGGTCATTCCGCTTCATGGTGCAGACCGAGCCTGCACCCCACGCCGTGCTCGCCCATTTTTTTGTTGCACAGTCGTTTCCACTGGAGTGTATGTTAAGCTGAGGCGTACAGTTGCAGTCCGTAGCTATCAAGTCTGGTGCGGCCTCAAACTCCCAGCGCACGGCGCCGCAATGGCATCCCCCCCGGTGCGTGACGAAGGACTCCTTGGTCATAGCTTTAGATACTTGAAGGTTGGACCTTGTCTAAAGCTCTTATGGGCCTGTTTTCCGCAGATACTCGAAGGCTAGCTTAGCCTGAACTTCGGCTGCTTGTGCTTGGGCAATTTGTCTAACCTAGCTCATGTGCAGTTAGCAATGCTGCGCATGCTGCGCATGTCAGTTGACCCGTCAGGCCTTTGGCTATTGCCTGGCTGCATGTCACAGCGTCACCTTGTTTTCACTGCTCATCGAGCTGACACATGGGGTCGACGTCTTAGCCACATCTGTCACACCCACAGGTTGGCACTGTGCAGCCCGTGAGGAGAGTGCTGCGCAGGTGGAGGATACAAGGCGATTGGTCACTAGTTGCCTCTCCACATATTGCACGGACTCGCTGCATGGACAGATTCTGTGCTGTATGACGGCCGTGCATCCAGACCCGGACCCTGTCAGGAGGTCCACGGTGATGCAAACGTCCGCGCTCTGCAAGGCGCCCTTAGTCGTGAAGATCAACAACTCTGAGACGCAAACACGCCCTTCAGAGGCAATCAAGCGGGCAGGTCACGCTTTGCCAGGCAGCCTCCCCAGGAGCTTCATAGCTGTCTGGAAGCGCCTGCCTGCATCCAATGCCAGTGACAGAAGTTCCTTATGTCCCTCATTCTGCCCTCCCAATATCGAGGATCAGCGGCTACAGCTTGCTGACGCCGCCCACCTCCAGGTCCAGCGCGGCCGCGGCTGCTCGCAGCACGGCAGCCGCCACGCCCGGCACAGCCGCCGCGCCTGGCGGGTCCGCAGCCCCTGAGGCCTGCCGCAGCATCACTTCTCACACCTGATACATTCTGTCCAGCATACAGCGATGGCGGGACGAGCTGCAGGCCAAGACAGGCTTGCTGGCAAAACATGATACAGACAGGACACCAGTGCGCGCGCATACACAGGACCTGCCATCTGCGACCATGCGGCTTGCATGCGACAGCACAGGTCAGCAGTGATATCAGCAGCAGCATATTGCGCAGTTCAGAGGCGCTGCTGCAACAATTTCGCAGCAAAGCTCAGCAAACACTCGGGCGGGAAGCCAAACCTGGCCAAAGGCAATATCGGAGCGCAGGCCAAGCGGTGTGACGGCGGCCCAGCCCTCGCGCACCGCCCAGGTGTCTGAGCCGGGCGTAGTGTCCCTGCGGGTGTTGCAGCAGTTTTCGCATGTATGTAGCGGTAGCAGCGTGCAGCCCCGCGCACAAAGGCGCGCGTTCTCGCTGCCTCTGAAGCAGGACCGCGCGCGCCAGACACAGACGGGCCGCACCACTGCATGCCGCCGCCGGTGTTGCGGAACAGGCGCCGCTGGCCGGCGGCCTCGCCCGCGCCGCCCAGCTCCTCACACACCTCCTCGAAGGCCGGGAACACACAGGCGGAGCCCTGCGATCGCGCGCGCGGCGGCCGCTGCGTGTTGCTGCAGCCCCGCTTGCCGTGCAGCGGGCGGCACCGCGCGACCGCCCGCAGCCACCGCACGCCGACGCGGCCGCCGAGCCACACAGAGCAGGCGGGTCTGCTGCGACAGGAAGGTCGGGGTCAGGGCGCCGCGGGCCCGGCGCGCCTGGTGCGCCAGGTACAGCCCGCGCAGGCTGGCGCCGGCCGGGAAGTTGACGTTGATGACGCTGCCGACGAGCGCGCGCAGCCACGCGCCATCCGCGCCCGCGCCGCCGTCGAGCCCGAGCAGCGCCTGCGCGGCGGCGCAGGCTGCTCATCCCCACCGTGCCCTGCTAACCTGGTGAGCCGGCTGCTGGTGGCCTCTGCATGTAGAGGCCAGCAAAAGTGAAGAGGAGCACACGGGCTGCGCAGCCAGGCAGCCGGAGCATGCAGTGCGTGGAGGCGCGTCGAAGCCAGCCGCCGCATTGCGGCAGGCAGCCGCATGCACATACCTCACTGCTTCTCACAGGCGCGCACGGCGGCATGAGCGCCCCACCAGGGTCCTGGGCGTTGCGTAGCATACTTGCTGCAAGTCCGCACACGCTCCCGGTGGGTCCAGGTACAGGCTTGACGCCATGGCCCAGGCACGGGGCTGCAAAGCGTGCCTTGACCAAGGCGGCGGTCGCGCGTGCTGCAGGGCGGAACGCGGCGACGTCCCGAGCGCGCGTGTCGTCCAGGCTGATGGCCAGCGCTGGCAGCCCCTGCACACGAACGCACCGTTTGGTGTGCCGCCCCGCACCGGACGTGTGCAGGGCGACCAGGCCGCAACCATGGTCGCGGCGCGAGGCGGGGCGGGCCGCGCGCCTTGCATGCTGCTTCTCGCGCTGCGCCCACTGTGCCGCTGCAGTTCGGTGCTCAGTGCACAGACGGGGCGAGCTGGCTGGGCAGGACGCGAAGGCAGGGCAAGCACGCGCACCTGTAGATGATGTGCAGCCCGCAGTTGTCACCCCTGTTGATGCCGCTTATGCAGAGGTCAAACTTTGGGCCGCCCTGCATGCAGGCACGCCATCTTCTTTATATACACGCGCTCAGAAACCACACACGAGCCAAGCAAGACAGGCTGCCAGCTGCAGCACCTTGAACAGTGAGTTGCTGAGGCCCAGCATGACTGAGTCGGCTGGTGTTCCCTCGACCTGCGCCGCACATGTGCAGGCTTGTGTGCAGCCGGGTCGGTCATGCACGCGCGTGCTCGCGTCCGCTGACAAGGCACTCCGCAGCTCTGACATGTGCAGCGGCGCCCGCACCGCATAAGCCTCTGCCGTTAGGGGCACCTCGATTGGGTAGCTGACCAGCGGCCTGCCCAGCGTGATCGCATGGCTCTTGGCCGACTGCAAGCCAGCAAGTTGCGTCAGCGCCTGCGGTGCCAGGCTGCAGCACACCACACTCAGCTTGCAAGGGGGGCAGAACAGCCGCGCAGTCCCATCGCCACGCTTCACGCCAAGCGGGTTGCAAGGATTGTGAACAAAGACTGCGCTCGGAAGGAGCTGCTTGGGAAGCTGCTCACCTGCTCGACAGCAGGCCCGCACACGCACACGTCGTACAGGCCGTCCGCGACGAGCGCCTGCACCAGCGCCAGCAGCCCCGGCGCGTTAATTCCGTCGTCGTTGCTGATCAGCACTCGCTTGCGCTGCGCCATCACAGCTGTGCGCTGTGTGCCCAATAATATGAGACCCAGTATTTATTAGTATTGCTATGTGGAGCAAGTGGGTCCATGCACAACGGTCAGGTTTCTGCCCTGTGGAGCATGGGTCCATGCATGAGTGTCCGCCGCATGTTGTCCAAGCCAGATCATGCACATGACCCCTGTGACAACATGCACAGGCGCTGCCAGCGGAGAGTGGGAAGCAGAAATGCTGAGAGGTGCAACCAGGCCTTCTTGCTACTGGTTACATTGAACGACCGCGACTCAGCGCGTGTCCACCTGGCAACAGCCATTCGGTCAGACACGCAGCGGGGAGGCACACAGGGTTGACAACAGAGCTGCAGGCAGGTGCTCGCTATAGCAGCGGTGCCAAACAGCAACCTAGCTCGCTGTGCACAAGGCTGTCAGCCGGTTGTTTGACAGGCGCCACGCCCCGGACGATGCGCTCAACCAAACTGGCAACAACAGGAGTATGCCTGTGGGTACAGAGCGTCCTGGACGCTTGGCGGCAGCTGGCTCTTAGTACTCCGTAGAGCCGCATAACACGCGCCCGTTTGGCTGTCGCGTGCAGGGCAGCGTGCGCGGCGAGTCGTCGCGCGCCTCCGTCGCCAGCGCCGCCGCGCGCACGCCGCCCGGCGGCACCGCAAACTCGATGCCGTGCCGCCGCAGGTCGCGCCCCAGCAGTGCTGCCTGCAGCGCCATCGAGCGCATGAGCAGGCGGCGCGTGGCCGCGGCGGAGCCGCGCCGGGCAGCACGATGCGCGTGGCAATGTCAAGGTCCCGGTCGTGGCAGTATTACGGTACGGTGCTGCCTCCCAGCACCATGCATACTAACGGCGTCCGTGTCAACCAAAAGGCAGCATCAAGCGCCACTGCCTGGTAGGCCTAGGTTCATGCACGCATTACTACAAAATATGTAAGGGCTGCAGTGCGCGCCTGCAACACGGACAGGTTCTCGGAGTCGGGCGCGATGATGACGATCGTAGAGTTGGAATACTGCGTCTCGGTGACGCTCATCACCTGCATGGGCCCCACACACTGTGGTGATGAGTGCTGAGCAAAAGCAGGAGCAGGAGGCAAGGACATGGGCGCGACGCCGGCTGCGTGCGCTGTGGCAAGCAGCAGGCTGCCAGACAGCCGGCGACGCGGCCTGCATGCGCGCGCGCTCGCGCGCCCGCCCAGCGACGGCGGGCGCCCGCAGCGGCGGCCGCGCACCTGCCGAACCCTGACCAGCACATCCGCGACGCTCTCGTTCGGCGTCCCGTCGGTGCCCCGCGGCGGTTTCCACGCTGTGCGCGCACGCAAGCCCAGCCCATCAGCGTGCGTCGGTAGGATCCAGCAGCAGCGCGAGCATCGCGCGATGTCAGACTGGAACCCAAGGAGTACAAAGGGTGCAGGACATGCGTGCTATTTGAGCACGTAGTCGATCAGGTGCACGGCACAGGGGGCTGTGCAATGTAATATGGCAGCAAACAGAGGGCTGAAGTAAACCTTACTCGCCTGGTGTGTACGTCCGGATCTGATTTGTGCCCTGTGTATGTCCCACCCTCGAGTCAGGCAGAGTTCACTCGGCAAGCGGACACGCCTGGCAGGCGAGACGGCGGCCAGGTGCCGCAAGCACCTGCGTGCTGCCTGAAAGCAAACTCTGATGTGCCTCTAGCACTTGAGCGGCTGCCAGTGGCAGGCCCCGCAGCAGCGGCGGACCTGGCGACGCGGAGTCGCCCGCCAGCACCGCGCTGCCGGCCTCCGCCAGGGGCAGCCCCTCCAGCGCGCCCATGCCCCTGCCACGACGCCCACGCGTCAGCAGCCCCGCCACGGGCGCTCCCTCGCATGCAAGAGTGTGCGTTGCAATGTAATGCATGAGGCAGTCAGCCAGTGCTACTCTGTTTGTTCAAGAGGTATGTCTGTATGATAGGGGGGAGGCTGCCATGCTGATGCATCAGCTCGGCAGAAGCAGGAGGCTTTGACCGATCGCCAGCGCTGCAACGCTGTGTGCGGCTCGCAGTGGTGATGCAGGACCGACATCAGTCAGCGCGGGCCCGGAGGGAGAAGGTAGGGTCAGGGCGCGCCGGGCATCCAGGAAGCTGTACTCGGGGATGATGCGGTTGCGGCCGAGGCCCAGCAGCGAGCTCAGCAGCTCGGCCGTCTCGTATGAGCGCTGCGTGATGGACGGCCAGAGCCAGCAGCCGCCCGCGCACGCGCCCAGCTCCTCCAGCGCGGGGAAGGTCTCCTTGATGACCTGCGGCGCAGGGATAGGGTAGGGCCGCCCGCGGCTCGCACTGGCCGTCGGAGGCGGGCGCTGCGCGTGAAAAACTAGGGCTTGGCCAGCCTTGGCTGCATGCGGCCAGGAGGGGGAGCACGTGCTGAGTAGGAGCGGTGCCAGGGCTGCCGGGAGGGCTCGGCCTACGCTACCAGAAGGCGGGTGGGCGGCGAAGCCTAATCAGGCGGGCGTGCAGGGGTGGCCTGATCAGGCGCGCACGCCTGCGCCCTGCCCGCGTGCTCAGGCTCGCGTGGACTGCTTCCGGACAGGATTGGTCGGAAGCCTGATCAGGCGGGTGCGCAGGGGGGGGGCCTGATCAGGCGCGCGCGCCTGCGCCCTGCCCCGCGTGCTGAGGCTCGCGTACGTGGACTGCTTCCAGACCGGGTTGGTCAGCACGGTGCCCGCCGCCTCGGCCTGCCCCTCGCCCGCCCGCACCTGCGCGGTCGCAAGCCCCGCATGGGGCTGCTTGCTGGGGCGTACAGCGTCCTGGCTGGACCGCACAGCGTGCAGTGGGAGCGCCAGGCTGTGCTTCGGCCCTACCCGCCAGGAGGCAAGGTGACTTCACCGTGCAAGCTGGACAATGCCCGGCAGCAGCAGAGCGTGCCTCAGGGCCACGCGCAGCTGGCTGCTCGGGCGGCCAGCGCAGGCAGACCCCAGGCAGAGGTTTGGCGCTCCGCCTACCGAGCAGAACCCGTCTGCCGGGCACGTCAGGGGCCGCGTACCAGGAAGTAGCGATTCTTCAGCTTGGTGGTGGGCATCTGGACCAGCGCTGCCCGGGCTTGTTCGGGCTCTGCGGCGGAGCTCAAGGTCGCCAGCGCTGCCAGAAGGCATGCGTCGCACAAGACCTCGCGCCGAGTGGGACCCGTCCGCCACTGGGGCGCAGCATCCTCGTCCGCAGCGCCGTGCGCTGCTCCGGCGCGGTGCAACCCCGGGCGCGCCTCGCCCTCTTGGCAGCGCGCGACGGTTTGCTGCCTCCTGCAGCGGCCTGCGTGGCGCGCTGTGGTTGGCACAGCAGAGGGCGCAGGCGTATGTCAATCCCTACGCCAAAAACTATAAAGATCAAGATGGCCTGCTGCTCGCCCACCGTGTGGCCAATGTCGCCTGCTCAGAGACCGTTGTACTGCGCAGCAGCTTGAAGGCAGGTTGACAGCCCGTTGTCCGCAGCCGTGCGAGGGGACAAGGTGCGCGGAGCCCATCAGTGGCTGCCTACTAAGCAAGTCTCCGGCAGCACTGCCGGAGTTGTGCTCTGGTTATCAGACCTGTGCTCTGATAACTCGTCTGCTGGGTGTACCGAATTGGGAGAGGAAGATAAACCCCTGTGCTGCGCCTTATTACTACTTACCCGTTTAAACCTTCCCACCTGCAACTTTCTGAAAGCCAGCGTCAGGCAGGAGAGGAGGGGCCCTGTGCTGCTTGGCAGAGCCGCTGCAGCGGACCGTAGCACGCTGTGTCTGGGGCGCTACGCATCTGCAACCTTTCCCGTCAGGTCGGTGTTGAAATGACAGATGCAGAGGATGCGGAAGGATACAGGAGATGGAAGCAAGGCATCCCTTTGCTGTATGACTGGTTTGTCAGTCACCACCTGGTGTGGCCTTCGCTCACATGCAGGCGCGCCCCCGCCTGCCTGTGCTTGGCGCGCGCTGCGCGTTGCTGATTTGGTCTAAGCGGGGTGTTGTGCGCCGCAGGTGGGGCCAGGTGCGACAAAAGCTCTGTCCCCGAGGAGCCGAGTCGGTGAAACTGTGTGCAGCGCGGGACAACCAGCTGTGCTCCTCTTCCACAAGACGCTGTGTCACAAACACAGCATGCAGTGCACTTCAAAACGCGCTTGGAGTGCTTGGCGCCTTGACGCCGCTGGCTCGAGCTGGGTCGAGGATGTCTGCATGCGCAGGTCACCAAGCGGACTCAGTACAAGCGGAGTCAGCGCCTGTACCTCTCCCAGCGCGTGCGCAGCCCCTCCCGGCCGTGCTTTGCACCGTGATGTCCTCCGCTGCGTCTGTACTCGCACTGTTCCAGCTGAGCGCGCGGCGACCGCCTCCCCAGACAGGCGCCTGAATGCCGGGGCTGCCTGCACGGCTGCGCAGACGGACGCAAACGAGAACCCCAAGTCGCCGCCGAACGCGCTGCTGGTCGCGTCCACGGAGCTGTGCGAGGCGCGTCGGCCCCCCACCGCGGCCCGCCCCGCCGCAAGCCGAGCGGGCCGGCCTCCCGCCGGCAAGCCCGGCCCCAGCGGCTGCGTCCTGCGCCTGTCCGGGCGTCCGGGACTCTGGCCGGGTCCCGGGACACGTCGCGCGCGGCGCTGCCTGCGCGCGGCAGCCGCGGCGGGCCTCCTGCTTGCGCGCGCGCCCAGCGCGGCCTGGACCCTGCACGCGTCCGGCTCGGAGTGCAGGGTGTGCTGGCACCCAGGCACAACCCGAGTGCATGCAGCTCAAGAGGCACGCCGTCCGCAACCTGCGACGGCGCCCGCGGCTCGGGCCTCTACTGCGGGCGCCCGGCCGGAGCGCTGCAGGGCGCGCAGCGCTGCGGCTGGAGCACAAGGCGCTTACGCCGGCGGAGGCGCGCCTCACGCGGGCCTGTGTGGCGCGGCAGTGGCGCGTGGCGGCGGCGGAGGCCATCCTGAACTTCACGGACACCGATACCTCGTCGCACATCAAGATCCTCAAGACGATCCTGCACCCCGGCGAGGCGCGCGCGGCTGCCGCGCCCCGCCTGACCCACAGAAGACGGGTCGCATGTATTTATGGCTGGCCGCGAAACGAACCGCGCAGCATGGCGGCTGTACGCGCTGCGTGCGCGGCCGCGCGGCAGGTGAACAAGATCCGGGACGTGCCGGGCCACCCGGACCTGGTCGTCACGCACTCCGACAGCAAGGAGCTGTTCGTCTGGCACACCGAGCGGCAGCCCGCCCGGCCGCCCAAGGCGCGGCCCCAGCGCGGCCATGCTTTGCTGTCAGCATGTGACATGGGAGCCCGCCACCGTACGCTGTGCGCATACAGCCCCCTCCGGCGGCCTGCAAGGCTCACGCCTGAAGGCGGGTGTAGCGGCGGATTAGCCGGTGCACGCGCACGCGTCGCTCCTGCCATGCATGGAGGGGCCGCCAATCCCGACTCCGCGCCGGCCATGCCAGCCATGACGGCGCATCGGTGGACACAGGGGCGCGGCTCGAAAGCGCGTGCCGCTCCCGCTGCGACAGGTCCCAGAGGTGGGCCCAGGCCTGCCGCTGTTGGTGCCCTAACCTAACCCTGTTGCTCCCGCTGCGGCAGGTCGCGGGCGTGCCGCTGTCGGTGCCGGACCTGATGCTCGTCGGCCATGCCGCTGACGCCGAGTACGCGCTGGGCGTCGCCACGCCCGCGCCCCTGGTGGCCAGCGGCGGTCGGGACAAAAACGTGCGTGCCCGCCCCGTCCCGGCAGCCTGCCTGCTTGCGTGCCCAATGGACCGCCGCTGCACTGGCAGACCTGTAGCCCTGTCCTGCGGCGCAGCAAGCACCACAGGAGCTCTCTGATTCGCTCGCCTCGCACTGTTTAGCGGCATGTCCGCATAGGATGTCCCAGGCTCAAAGCTTGCAGATACACGCTTGCAAGCTCGGGCATCGATGCCAGGTGCTATTTGAGCCGTGCATCAAGTGCGTCGTCGCAGGCGCTGCTTTGACTCGCTACTTATCACAATGCCGCATGCGAGAGTCCTGCGATCTTTCTCCCATGTGCTTGCATGCATGTTCTTGCATTTGGGCGCTGGTCTGGCTCACGTCACATGCCTCACGCACCAGTCGAGCGCGCCGTGCGGGTGCCGCGCAGACAAGCGCCTTAGACGGCGTGGGAGTGCGCTGTGCTATTTAGGGTTTGGGTCGCGCAGGTGCTGGTCTGGAACCTCGCGGATGCGGACGGCGGCGCGCTGCTGGCGGGCGCGGCCGCGGGCGCCAGCCCCGCGCCCGACTCGGGCCGCCGCGCCAGCCGCCTGGGCGCGCAGCTGCGGCTCCAGGCGCGGGCGCCTGCCCGACGCCGTCGGCAGCGTGCCTGGCGGGCCGCGGCGCTGCTGAGCCCCATGGGCACCTGCTGCCCAAATGCCTGAAAAAGCACCGCGCCACGCAAACATGCAAGCGCGGCGCCAGTCCAGCCTCGTTGTCGGTACACGAACTCCAGCAAAGGGTGCTGTTAGTGATAATAAGCATTGCATGTCCGGGTTTTGGGGGACGCCTTGTTTGTCGCACTAGAGCTCTTCATTAACCAGATTTGGATATACCGGACAACATTGCGTCAGTGGCTGTCTGTCTGTCTGGGGTTGCGGCGGGCGCGCGACACAGGCCGCCGCGCGCAGGGGCACACCGACACGGTCGAGGACGTGGCCTGGCGGCCCGACAGCGCGGCCGAGCTCGCGTCGGTCGGCGACGACCACGCGCTGCTGCTGTGGGACACGCGCGCCGCCGAGCCGCTCGCCGCGCGCGTCACGCAGGCGCACGGGCCGCACGACCTGCACTGCGTCGACTGGAGCGGCCTCAGCCCGCACCTGCTCGCGACGGGCGCGCGCCCACCTGTCCCTTGCCAAGCCTTGCAGACCCCCAGGGGAAGGGTGCATGCGCGGTCCCGTGCCGCGCCGCCGCGGCCAAGGCGCACAGGCCACGCCGCTCGCAGCGCACCGGGCTGCGTAGCGCGATGCTTGCGACGCGCGTCTGCCATAGACATCATGCAAGGTATGCTGGCAGGCTGAATGCGGCCTCCCTGGCACCCTGGATGCAGCCGGGCGCGGCCGTGCCGCGTGCCACGCAACCCCAGCGCGAGCGCCCTCCCGTGCTCGCAGGCGCGGCCGACGGCAGCGTCCGTGTCTGGGACGCGCGCGACCTGGCGCAGCCGCTGCACGCGTTCGCCGTGCATGTCAAGCCCACCATGCGCCTGGAGTGGTCTCCGACGCACCCGGGTCCGCGCCCCAGCATGCCGCAGGCCTCCCTGTTTGCAGCGAGCCCGAAGCATCCCGCTCGAGGGCCGCACCTGGCCCAGCTCGAGGCTGGCCGCAATCGCTCAGCTGCCTACTGGCTGCAAGTGGGTGTGTTCGATGCAGTGCCGGACAGTGACAGGGTGCTTTCACCTTGCTTTCATCCATCCACCCATCAATTCACCCACCAGAAGCACCGTTGCGAGTTGGCATTCTGCCGTGGGCAGGCGTGCTGGCAAGCGGCGGCGACGACCGGCGCATCTGCATCTGGGACCTGAACCGGACCGGCGGCGGCGAGGCGGCCTCGCAGCGCCCACCGCAGCTCATGTTCCTGCACTCTGGGCACCGCGGCGGGGTGAGTGGAACCCTTTTCAGGGTCACAGCTTGCTTGTCATACTCACCTTCCGTGTCAAATCCACCTCCAGCTGCGAGGCAGCGGTCGTGTGAAGTTATCGAAGGCACTGTAGATAACGCCGCTCCAGTGCGAGCGCGTGTCGGGCGGGAGACCGCACAGGGCGCAGCCTGCAGCACGCACGACTCTCTGCATTTGCAGAAGGTGTCGAAGAGTGTGTGGCAGCATGCAGGCTGCGGACAGAGAAGGCCGGGCAGTGCGCCGCTGCACCGTCACACCGGCGCGGCCAGTTCCAGCGGAGTCTGGCAGAAGCGTGCGGGGGCCTCGCAGCCGCAACGCCTCCCCCAGGGCATCCATCCCTGCCCAGCGGCGCGCGCAGCGGCGCGCCCTGCCGAGCGCGCGCTCGCGCGCGATCAAAGGGCATTCCTGTAGACTACATTCATGTTGATCATTTTCCAGCGGGCGCGCAGGTCGCAGACTTCCAGTGGGTGCCCGGCGCGGAGCCGGGCGACCCGTTCACGATGGTCAGCGTCAGCGACAATGGCGTCGGCGGCACGCTGCAGCTGTGGCGCATCAATGACATGATCTGGCGCCCCGAGGACCTCGTGCTCGCCGAGCTGGAGGAGCACAGGCGCGGCTCCTATCTCTAAACCCTGCAGTAACCCTAAATCCACCCACCCGCCGCAGCAGGGTCTGGAAGCTGCGTAAGCAGTCCTGATGCAGCCGCCCTAGCAGGCCGTGCTGTGTGTGAGCCGGAGCAGGGTCGCGGGTTCCCCTACCAAAGATGGTCGCCAGCATGCCGCCATGCCCGGGCCAACGCGCAAAGCGCAACAGAGCCCGGGCCAACGCGCAAAGCGCAACAGAGGCGGCGGCCGGCCGCGGCAGGGACTACATCCTGTCTGCGAAGACCAAGCGGGCGCCGCCGGAGAAGGCCAAGCTCTGGACGCCGGTCGGCGCGTCCGGCGCCGGCGCGGACGCGGCGCCTGCGCCCGCGCCGGGCTCGCCGAGCGCGCTCGCGAGCGCCGCCACGGCCGCCGCGGCCGTGGAGTCCGCGGGCGCGGCCGCGGCCGCGGCGGAGGCTGCGGCGGAGGCGGCGGCCGCGGTGGCGGAGGTGGTGGCGGCCGGCGCGGGGCGGGGCGACGGCGCGGGCGCGGCGGAGGCCGGCGGCGGCAGGGAGCGGAAACGGGCTAGGGAGGCGTGATGCTGCGCCGGCGCGGCTGCTCCGCATGGGGCGCCCGCGCGCGCGGCCAACGCCTGTGACCCAGTGCGAAGGCAGGGGCAGGGCGCCTTCGCCGGCCTGCTGCATGTCGGCTACGCATCGGTGCGCTGTCTGTCATGCATGATGCAGCCATGCCATGTGCCTGCGCTGTCATGGGCAGGGCGGCACGGCACAACGACGCGCCTATCCGGGTGCGCCTGGTCACTTTGCAAGCCCTGAAGCGCAGTCACGGGTTGTGCACGGGAGTTGTCAAATCTGCAGGCTCAGAGTTGCTGACTTCGTCGTGTGGAATGCCGCCGTGCAGCGTGCTGAACATATTTCCAACCCATGGCCTGTTGCGAGGGCCGCTGTCGGCGCATAACCTACCTTTGCGAATTTTGCATGTGCGACCTACTGCAGCCGCTGTACTTTGGATGGTGCCATCTGCGACTTGCCCGGGCGTGTGATCAAGGAGTCTTGCTGCATCACACGCTGCATTTCGGCCCGCACACTGACGGCCGAGCACCTGGCCAGTGCGCTACATGCATTTCAGGTGCACGAGCGTTGCGTCAGAGCAGCCTGGGAAAAGTAGGCTCTCAAAGCAGTAAAATTTCCACAGCGGAAACCCGCCCCGACTGACTCTGAAGGGCTGCTTGCGGGCGCCGCACACTGCAAGTCAGCACCCTTCTGCCTGGGCCGCCGGGCGCTGCTTGCAACCAAGAGACTGCTGCGTCCAGGCGCTGAGGCATCAGGCAGCAACCAGCTCCTGCGCCCGCTGGCGGTTCCCCTGACATGCTGCTGCAAAATGTCTTTGCTGCCGCTCGCTCCCACAACGCACACACGCGCCGCTGGCCGCAGCCTACATTCAGCGCATGGTGGCTACCGTCCGCTCACTCCCGCACACACTTTCAGTACCGGCGCACCTACCCTACCCTACCCTCTGCAGGCTGCATAGCGCGCCGCCCGCTCACGCAAAGCGCCGGCTGACCTCGTCGGCCACGACCTCGGCGGACGCGCGCGCGACGCCGATGTAGCCGTCCGGCCGGATCAGGAATGCGCACGGCTCCGTCACGCCGTAGCGCTCGCGCGCCTTGCCAAAGCAGTCCGTGCAGGCCAGCGCCGCGGCGGGCGCGTGCCCGTTGGCCTGCACTCCGTTCGCGCGCTGCTCGGCCGGGGCGGGCGCTGCCATGTGGTGCGCCGACGCTCCATTGATCGGCTTGGCGACCCCGCCGCCGCCGCCGCCGCCGCCGCCGCCGCCGCCGCCGCCGCCGCCGCCGCCGCCGCCGCTCACGGTGACCAGGCGCACTAGCGCGCCCAGGCGCGCCTGCAGCACGGCCGCCTCGGCCAGGATGGCGTCGCCCGGCTCGCCGAACGCGAGCAGCGTGTGGTGCGTGCCGCGCATCAGCTCATACACGCGCACGGGCGCGCCGCCGCCGGCGGGCTGCAGCGCGACGTCGGGCGCGCGCCAGCCGGCCGCGGGCGTCCCGGGCGCGCACTGGCTGGACAGCGGGCTGCGCGCGTAGTTGATGCGCAGCTGCGCGGCGCGCCGCCCTGGCGTCAGTTTGTCGACCCTCCTATAATTACAAGGTGCTTGCACATCCACCGTGTGCAAGCACCGTACAGGCAAGGCACAATTACGGCCCCAGTCAGGCAGGTGCGCCCGTCCACAGTGGGCGAGGGGCAGAGCAGGCATGGCCCGATCAGACCCGGCCTGCAGGGGCGGTGCAGTGCATGTCAAAACCCCTGCATGCACGCTATGGAGGCCAGGGGCGCGGCAGCCAGCGCAGGCTGCACCCCTGCGCCGCCGCGCCCTGCGGCCAGCGCCGCCGCCGACTGCAGACGCACAGGCAGCCACGCCGCCGCCGGCCGACGACCGGGGTCAGCCCGCACGCGCGCGCGCGCCACCGCACACCACCCACGCGCGAGCAGGGGGAGGCGGTGGGCGGCGGCGCCTGCGCTTGCGCGCCTGGCTAATGAACCCAATGAATCCGCGCTGCACGGGCGGGTAGGCGAGCAGGTAGATCATGAGCTCCGGGAAGAGCATGCGCATCAGCACGCCGGACCAGGAGCGCCCAGCCATGAGGCCGAAGTAGGCGTCTGTGCGCCCGGCCAGCTTGGCCGCGATGCGGCGGCGCTCGGTTCCGTACGTGTCCAGCACCCAGGCCGGCGCGCTGCCTTTGGTCACAGCCGCCAGCTTCCAGCCCAGGTTGAACGCGTCCTGCGCGCGGCGTTCAAAAACCTAAATAGGGTACATTAACCCTATTCTAAATACTCACAGCATGGCTTGACTTCCTCGCGCCTAGTCCATTTGCAGTCTGTGCACATTACGGATGTAGGATGCGGGCCAGTAGACACCTGAACAGGCTTCAGCAGGATCACGGGCCGCCACACGCATGCACCCGGAGCTGGCGAGAGGGCGACAGGGTGCTCTGATGGGCAGGCCGCGCGCCTGGATGCCCGTGTTCATGCCCTGCCCGCCGACCGGGCTGTGCACGTGCGCGGCGTCGCCCGCCAGAAACGCGCGCCCCGCCCGGAACGTGGACGCCACGCGGCGGTGCAGCCGGTAGCGCGACAGGAAGCGGCTGCTGACCAGCTTGAACGGCATGGGCACCAGGCGGCCGAGGTAGCTCGTGAATTCCTCCTCGGTCAGCAACCGGGACGTAGCCAACTCCTCCTGCGATCGCGTCACTCAGGGTCAGGCTCGTCATGCAGTGCCGTGCCAAGCCAGTCAGGTAGTGAAGAAAGTCAGGGCTCAACACCTTGAAAGCGTTAGAACCTGATTTCGCATGTGCCTTGCAGCCCTCAGCGCCTCATCTTGCAAGCGCATTCTGACAGCCAGGGCGCCACCATGGCAGGAGGGGGGACAAGCGTCCTCATCCTCGTGTACTGGGCGCTTCTTAATACGCTGTCCACCAACTTGCGGTACAAAGCTTGTTTGTGTCCAATATTCACTTATGCAGGCGATATATGGAGATCAGAGCCTGCATGACCAGGCCACAGCGACACGCGCTCGCCAGAGGGCGCCCACAGCCCGACCCGGAACGCATGTCTGCTCCCTGGGCGCGCCTTGGGCACCACGACCACAACCCGGAAGTTCTTCTGGCCGGGTTCCGGGAACGCCGCCTGCGGCAGCCGCCACCCAGTGAAAAAGGGGCGCGCAGCAGCGAGGGCCTGCCATCGGAACACAAGCAGATGTGCGGTTTTGACAGCAGTTGCAGCGCATGCATGCGGAGCGCCGCGCTCCTGTGCCCCAGTGCACAAAGATGATCACTGTGACAAGGTGAGCACCACGATGCCGTGGCGGCTGGGCATCACGCACAGGCTGCCGTCCGGCAGCGCCCAGTCCATGGTCACGTCGCCCACCATGCACTGCGCGCCGGGCGCACGAGTGCGTGTCACTTGCATGCATGTGTGCCATTGTTAATTGGCAGGACCTGCACTCTATGGTTGCATTGCCCGCCATGCACCCTCGCCAACCACCCACAAGGCATGTCACCGTCACGGCGAATCTCCATGATGACAAGAATGTGCGACACTAACCTATACTGGGCAGCACTGAGAAGCGGGTTGTCAGCTACTTGATGGTGATGGCAGCGACTGAGCTGCTGCCCCTTTCCAGGAGCCACAGACAACGCCCATGCATGCACCGCTTGCCTTGGAGCGGCCCTTTTCTTGAGCAAGGTGCTTGACACCTACTTCATTCCTTGCACTTGCTTGCAAGACACACAGCAAGCAACGCATCTGCCTGTTGCAGGTCATTCCAGCCAGCTTCACATCCTCGTTGGCCCCAGCAACAGCTGCGCCTGACCCGGGTTCACGCAGGCGGAGCAGGCGCGCCAGCTCCGGGTAAGTCTCGCCGTCGAATGAGATGCCGGCACCCGCGCGCACGGCGCTCTTGGTCCCGTCGCAGCCGACGATCCAGCGCGCAGTCAGCGTGCTCTCGGCGCCGTCGGCGCCGCGCAGGCGCGCCGTGACGCGCTCCTCATCCTGTTGCACGGGGCAGCAGCGCCATCGGCGGGATGTTGTGTGGCGGGGCCGAGCTCCTGTGTGGAGGGGCGTGCTGCTCGCAGACGGCTTGCGGCTCACGCACGGGCATTTAGGGCCCTCGCCACCTCCAGTCGAGCACGGAACATGTTTTGAGCAATGCACTTCACACCAGGGCCTACAAAGTGAAGCGCAGCAGGCCAGTCAGGCGCTGCAACCTCAGATTCACGGTACATGCGGGAGAGCCTGATGCGCCGCCGCACAGGTGCGATGCTAGCACATGAGCCTGCCCATGGGAGCGTCCTGCATGCCGCGCGTGGCTGTTGCTTCGCATAGATGCTGAGCAGCAGCGCGCGCCCCGACAGCGGGCCACAGGCGGTCACAGGCATGTGGCACGATGCCACCGCCGGCCCCGACAGCCGCTGTCGTACGTGCTACCCAATCCTACCCTGAACCTATTCCGCCCTACCGCATACCCACGCCTCAGGCCTGCGGCACTGCTGCCGCGAGGCCCGCGCGCCTGCGTGAACGACAGCAGCTGCACGCCGCGCTGCGCGTCGCCGCCCAGCGCACGCAGGCGCTCCAGCAACCCTAGTCCTATCCCTGCGCAGCCGCAGGGCCCGCGCGCCTGCGTGAACGACAGCAGCTGCACGCCGCGCTGCGCTTCGCCGCCCAGCGCGCGCAGGCGCTCCAACAGCACGCGCTCGGTGTCGGCCTGGGGCAGGCCGAGCGCGGTGGGGAAGGGCGTGTCCAGCGCGCGCAGCGCGGTCAGCGGCACGTGCCCGCGCCGGCCGCGGCTGCTCACCACGTTGATGGCCTGGCGCGCGCCCAGGCAGCGTGGACGGTGAGCGCGCCAGACAGGCATCATGCATCGCATGTTACAGTGCTGTGGTGCGCATTTGCGCTTGGTTGGCGCCTGGACGCTCCCCGGTACGCCAGCTATATCTGCAGGCCCCTCAGTGCCCGCTGGTTGCAGTGCAAATCATATTTCACATTCCTGGCTGCTCCTGCGCCCGCACAGCACTCTCTAGAGGGGCGCGTGCGCATATATAAATCATCCACATGAGGGAATCCGTAGGAGGACTAATCTAGCACCGTTGCGGTGCGCACCGTCACATGCGTGCCGAGCGCCTGCGCCTTGTCGGCGATCCCAATCTGGTCAAACAGCTCCAGCGTGCGCGCGTGGATGACCAGCGCGCGCGACTGGTCCAGCGGCGGCGTCACAGCGCGGTCGATCACGCGCACGCTGAGGCTGAAGCGCAGCAGCTCGCCCGCCAGCGTGAGGCCGGTCGGGCCGGCGCCCACCACCAGCACGTCCACGTCCGCCATTGGCGCTGGCCCTGTCTTCACCTGCCCGGCGCGGGCCTTTTATACTTCCTGTCTGTGCCTCGCACCGGGCACAAGCTCGTGGTTGAAAGTATGTTCACCGTGATCGGGAGTGCATATCCCGCGAGCTAATAGCTCTGTCAGCGCGCCGCTGGCCAGGAAGCGCCGCTGCAAGGCAGTTTGCTGAACACAGTCCTGGCCGGGAGCAAGTAGCAACAAACAACAGCATGACAGAGCGCAGAACACCAACAAAGTGCGAAGCAAGGCGCATCCAATGGCTAGCACAGAGATGGGACCTTCTGCAAAACTGTCTTGTTTCCTCATAACATAAGGTATTAGCTGAAGTGCGACCTGCCTACACAATCGACGCACGGCCTTCTGCTCAACGCTGTGCACACATGTGCATGCATCTGCTGTAAGATGGCGCAGCATAGTATGCAGTCATGGCTGGAAGAGGGGCGCACCGGTAATCCAGGCATGCAGAGATGCGCTCAGGCCTGGCCTGCCTGCAAGCAATTGCCTGCTCCCTTACACTTCAGTGTGACGCACCAGCACCAGTACACACCTGTCCTGCTGAGGAGTGTTAGAACGGTATGCTCACGTAACTGTCTTACGATTACCATGCTGTCCAAGAGAAGGACCTGCATCATCAGGGTTCGTTTGAATTGCAAGCACTCTGAGTGCAATCATGGTCTAAGTGCAATCAAGGCTGGAGAATTTACATGCAACTCTCTTGAAAAGCGAGGACCTCCGTGCAGGTGAGGAGCGTGAAAGGAGTGCCTGGCAGTGCGCCAGGCCGCTCTGTTGAATGAATGCAAGCAGTACACTAGTTTCAGACCAGAGCAACGTGGGATCTCACTACCGCAGCAGTTCCCTAAGCTTGGTCCCGTGACAGTGGAGGACGTGCAGCAGAGCTGAGGCCAAGTGTGCTCGGGGGACTGCATGTCACAGAAGTGTGCACGGTATAGAATACCAAAATATATGCCGCTCCTATGATCTGATCCGTTGGGGAGCTGTTGAAGCTGAACTTCTCAATGCGTACCCTTACATGCTCAGGTCATACACGAGAGACTGTGTTGCTGTGCTTGGCAGTTTCTTTACACTGCACTGCGCAGAAGACATATCACCCACTTGACATGCGTAAGTTCAGTATGAGTATCCGCTCTCAGCATACTTCCTACGCATGCAATGGTGCTACCGCACCCTCCCTCACGCAGCCGCGCCCTAGAGCGCAAATCTTGCACGGAGCTCGTCATGAGGTGGTGTCGCGCCCAGTGTCATGTCATGATCTGGCAATCATGGGCATGCCAAGTCCTTTATGGCATGCCCACAATAGTGCTACCACACCCTCCCTCACGCAGCCCTAGAGCGCAAATCTTGCACGGAGCTCGTCATGAGGTGGTGTCGCGCCCAGTGTCATTATCTGGCCGTCAACATGCCCACTGCACGGTGCTAGCTGCGACATTGTTTGCGTACCCACGTGAACACCGCACACATTTACGCGTGTGCACCCGTTGGGGCTGTGCGCGACGAATTCATCTGCAGCTTCATTGCCCCATCACGACCGTCATGTCCCCGCTGCCACGCCACACGCCGTACGCGGCCAGGCGCCCGATAATTGATACGAGAAGCGAGTTGCATGGCAGAGGACACAGGCAGTGGTCCACGGTATGCACCCGTCAGGGCACGCAACCAAAAATCACCTTGGCGCATCATACGCTCACAGAAAGTACGGCCACCCCTCCCCTCCACACCGTCCCAAACAAGCGAGCCCTCTATATAGTACGCATCCCCAACAAGCTTGCCAAAAAAAAGAAGAAAAAAGGGTAAAAGAAAGCCTGACCGACTGCTTCCGCTTCTCTCTGCACCTGCCAAAAAATGCATTTGCTACTCTTAACCAACAAAGAAAAGCCCTTTTCTGGAGCGTCAGCCATTGGGCAAACATGCGGCCCTCACCGCGCCCCAATTCATCTATGCATGCACTGCTGCGCGCTGTCACCAAACATTGCAGGCTCGCGTGTGCGCTCTCACATGAAACGCCGGCTGACCTCTTCGGTCAGAGCCCCGGCGGGCGCGCGCGCGACGCCGATGTAGCCGTCCGGCCGGATCAGGAACGCGCACGGCTCCGTCACGCCGTAGCGCTCGCGCGCCTCGCCCAAGCTGTCCGTGCAGGTCAGCGCAACGGCGGGCGCGCGCCCGCCGCCCAGCTTGCCGTCCGCGGCGCCCTTGCCGGCACCGGGCTCGGCCGCGTGGGCCGACGCGCCATTGACGGCCTTTCCGGTCCCGCCGCCGCCGCCCACGGTGACCAGGCGCACGAGCGCACCCAGGCGCGCCTGCAGGGCGGCCGCCTCGGCCAGGACGGCGTCGCCCGGCTCGCCGAACGCGAGCAGCGTGTGGTGCGTGCCGCGCATCAGCTCATACACGCGCACGGGCGCGCCGCCGGCGGCGGGCTGCAGCGCGGCGTCGGGCGCGCGCCAGCCGGCCGCGGGCGTCCCGGGCGCGCACTGGCTGGACAGCGCGCTGCGAGCGTAGTTGATTTGCAGCTGCACGGCGCGGCGCCCTGGCGTCAGCGCGTCAGCCATGGTCCCTGGGTCCCAAGGGTCCCAAGGTAGCTTTTGCAAGAAATGACGCTCTTTGCCATTTGAGTGCTGGGTCGGTGCGCTGATTATGGTGGGCGCAGCAGTCGCAGCCCAAACAAGGGACAGGTAGAGTGCAGGAGCGAGCGAAAGGGTTTGCCGCTGCAGCGAGGGCCCCGGAACACAGCGCACGCCGCATCACTGCTGCCAGTGAGCTCGACGGGCATTGCCATCTTACTGCCTGTAAACTACCAGGTCACCTAATCGGCTGGGCGCTCCACGGACCAGGCCAAGCCGATCAGGCTGACACGCGTAGTAAACAGCACCCCGAGCGCCACATGACGCCCGGGCGCGGGCAGCCGCGCGCGCGCGCGCGCGCCTGGCTGATGAAGCCAACCAGGCGGCGCTGCAACGGCTGGTATGCGAGCAGGTACACCAGGAGCTCCGGGAAGAAGGTCCTAACCCTAAACCCTAAACCCCGTTTAGTGGAGGCGGCCGCGCGCCTGGCTGATGAAGCCGACCAGGCGGCGCTGCAGCGGCTGGTACGCGAGCATGTACACCAGGAGCTCCGGGAAGAACGTGCGCATCGCGGCGCCGAACCAGCTGCGCCCGGACATCATGCCGAACCAGGCGTCCGTGCGCCCGACCAGCTTGGCCGCGATCCGGCGGCGCTCGGTCTCGTACGTGTCCAGCACCCAGGCCGGCGCGGTGCCCTTGGTCACGGCCGCCAGCTTCCAGCCCAGGTTGAACACGTCCTGCGCGCGGCGCCACGGGCAACAGTCGAGCCAATGGAGGCCACATGCACCCTGCAGTCGACATTATGGCACGCATCCCGGTCGAGCCGCCGCTCCGCCCGCGCCGGTGCCCGCATGGACGCACATCTCTGACCGACCGCGTCAGCACCGTTCTCTGACCCCCTTAAGCCCTACACCATACCCTACACCAGTTGATACACGCCGCTCAACCCGCGCCTGGCATCTCAGGGTGGACGAGCGGGCGCGCGCCTGGATGCCGGTGTTCATGCCTTGCCCGCCGACGGGGCTGTGCACGTGCGCGGCGTCGCCCGCCAGGAACGCGCGCCCCGACCGGAACGCCGACGCCGCGCGGTGGTGCAGCCGGTACCGCGACAGGAAGCGGCTGGCCACGAGCTTGAACGGCAGGGGCGCCATGCGGCGCATGTAGCCGCAGAACTCCTCCTCGGTCAGCAGCCGCGACGTGGCCACCTCCTCCTGCGGCCGCGCTGCTCAGGGTCACTTGGGGTCGGGCCAGGCAGGGCGCATGGCCTGGTCAGAGCCGGAGACCTGACCAAACCCGGGGTCGGGCTGGTCGCGTGCGCGTGGCTCGCGCCTGTCAAGCCAGCCCATGCCCAGCTTGGAGCGGTCGGGCCGACAAACGCAGACAGCCCCACGCGCGTCGGCCGCGCCCGACAAGTCCACAGCGGAGCAAGTGCAGCTTGTCCGCCTCTTGTCGCTGGAGACACTTTCCCAACATGCCCACGGTGTGCGGCCTGCGAGCAACCAGCCCGCGCGCACGCCTGCCGACAGCGACGCGCTCACCGGCGGCCGCCCCAGCCTGTCTGACCCAGCACGCACGGCCGGCCCCCGGGCGCGCCTTTGGCACAATCACGACGATGCGGAAGTTCTTCACGCCGGGTTCGGGGAAGGCCGCCTGCGGCAGCCGCCACCCAGTGAACAAGGGGCGCGCAGCAGCAAGGGCCTGCCGTCGCAACACAAGCAGATGTGCGGTTTTGACAGCACTTGCAGCGCTTGCATGCGGAGCGCCGCGCTCCTGTGCCCCAGTGCACAAAGATGATCTCTGTGACAAGGTGAGCACCACGATGCCGTGGCGGCTGGGCATGATGCACACGGTGCGCTCCGGCAGGTCCCAGTCCATGGTCACGTCGCCCACCATGCACTGCGCGCCGGGCACGCGCAGGCCTCTCGACTTGGAGTGCAAGCGCCTCTTGACTTCAAGTGCGCCCGAAGGGCGAAGGGCAGGGCGCACTGCTCAAGCATAATTGTCTCCATCAGTGACACTGAGGGGCAAGCGGCCGGTGCTATGCGCAAGGCTCATGGCGCAGCGCTGACCGGGTCAGCGCCTGCGTAATGCCACCATCGGGTTTTCGCCGGGAAGGACTCGGGGGGTTTCTGCCGAGAAGGAGGCGGCCGACGCTCATTAAAGCAGGGAACATGCACAACCGCATTTTGGTCGCATCACTGCCTGCGCCCTATCCCTCTCCACGTATGCAAAAGCTCGCATGTCCGTGCACGCAGCCCCTGATCCTCTCTAGAGCAACGAGCACAGAGCGGGGCCAGCTGGATAGGTACCCTACATCATACCCTAGCACACAGGGCTAGGGCGCGCACCAGCTCCGGGTAGGTGTCGCCGTCGAAGGAGATGCCGGCGCCCTTGCGCACGGCGCTCTTGGTGCCGTCGCAGCCAACGATCCAGCGCGCGGTCAGCGTGCTCTCGGCGCCGTCGGCGCCGCGCAGGCGCGCCGTGACGCGCTCCTCATCCTGCCGCGGTGAGGCGGAAGAACGGTTGGCGGCGACGTCAGACAGGCCAAGCTCCCCTGCGGGACAGGTGCTGCTTCCCAGAGACAGACCCTGTCCCCGGCACACACACATGCAGAGGCACGCGACGAGCCTCTGCCACCGCGAACGGGGCAGCGCCTCGCATGTCTGGCCGGCAGCGCACTGCAGCAGCAGAGCCGCCGCAAGACAGCCGGGCCTGGCAGCCTGTCTAGTAGTACAGCGGCTGACCCGCGCGCCCGCGCGTAAGACCAGCGGCTGCGCGGCCGCGTCGCGCACTGCCGCCGAGCGCGCGCGGGCCCCCACCGCACCCCGACACAGGCGCCCGGCGGGCGCCCTGCGCAGCCGCAGGGCCCGCGCGCCTGCGTGTACGACAGCAGCTGGATGCCGCGCTGCGCGGCGCCGCCGAGCCCGGCCAGGCGCTCGCGCAGGAGGCCCTCGGTCTCGGCCTGGGGCAGGCAGAGCAGCTTCGGGTAGGGCGTGTCCAGCGCGCGCAGCGCGGTCAGCGGCACGGCGCCGCGCTTGCCGCGGCTGGTCACCACGTTGAAGGCCTGGCGCGCGGCGCGGACAGCGCGATGGTCAGTGCGTGCATGACATGGCATTGACATCACTGTCACATTGTGACGATGTTTGGATATGTATTTAATGACATGATGATGACATACCATTATGTAAAAGCTGATGTAAATGCTGTAAATACTGCTTGCCATGCCGCGCTCTGCGGCGGCCCCAAAAGCTGCTGGCAGGCTGCCTGGCGCCTGCGGCGCTGCCCCAGCTGCTCCCCATTCTAACGACCGGCTTTGTTAAAAAATGCGAGAATGAGCGTGCAGTGCAGGAGCCGGGCCGCGTGCGGCGGCGCTCACACAGCGCACCATGCACGGGCTTACATGCGCAGCTCGGGTGGCACCCCGCCGCAAATCAGGGTTAGGGCTCCCGACGCGGCACACACCTCCACATACGTGCCCAGCTCCTGCGCCTTGGCGACCAGCCCGATCTGCTCGAACAGCTCCAGCGTGCGCGCATGGATGGCCAGCGCGCGCGAGTGGTCCAGCGGCGGCGTCTCGGCCTGGTCGATCAGGCGCACGCTGAGGCCGAAGCGCAGCAGCTCGCCAGCCAGGGTGAGCCCGGTCGGGCCGGCGCCCACCACTAGCACATCCACGTCCACCATTGTTGCGCGCGTCGGCGTGCGGACAGAGACCGCCTGTTATGCGCAGCAGCGAGGTTTCTGCAGGCTCCAAGTTGTGCCATCTACACCGTCATAATGTCCTGGTACATAGCAGTGGCACCACTTCTGAGGCAGCACTGCAAGCCAACGTAAAGCTCATGAAGCATGCGAGCTCAGTGGTGAGGTGTTATACTGTGCACTTTGCTGGTCAGACACTGCGTGCTGCTGGCTATATATGAAGATGCAAATCTGAGGCAGGGCGCTGCCAATGCTTCACTGTGGAGAGGAACACGAGAACAAGTTCCGTGCTGACACGGCCGCGTGCCACATCACTGCACAAGTGTAGCACGCTCTTCCAGCCACCACCTCATGCACACATGCGCAGCATGCCCTAGTGCCTGCCACTTCAAGTTGGCAGTTGGCAATGTGGCTTGCAGTCTCAGTACTAAGCGTGGGGCGCACCAGGCTTGAGCAGCTGACTTATGCAGGGGCAGAAACAGGCCAAGCGTTGCAATTCAACAGGTGTCCTCGCTGATTACTGGGTGGCCTGGAGTGCTAGCGGTACGGATATCTGCTCTGCTTGGACTGTTACGTACGAGCGCTTGTACGTGTGTTTTACTCCTGCTGACCAACCTGGTCGAGCTGTTACGTACGTACGAGCAGAGAGTGGATATAAAACCTGGGAAAAAACAGGGTCAGCGCTCTCGAGACGCTGCTGGCGTCACCTCTGAACCTGTCAACAGAACCTGTCGCCTCTGCCCCGCTCTCTTCCCAGCCACTGCACACAGGTCAGGGCGCTGATGTCGGGCGCGCCACTGCTGGAAGTCCACGGCCTCAAGCGATCGTTTGGCGACCGGGCGATCATCCACGGCATCAGCTTCACAGTGCACGCGAGCGACATCCTCTTTGTGCGCGGAGCCAGCGGTGTGGGCAAGAGCCTCCTGCTGCGCGCGCTCGCTTACCTCGACCCCATCCAGGTGCACATTGTCCTTGCTCCCTATTCCTCTTCCTATCGTGCAAGGCCCGCACGTAGCGCTACCGAGGAGACGCCTGGTTGCACTGGCCTGCTGGCCGCGACACAGTGTCATGCATGCAGCTGCGAGTCACTCTCAAGTCTACATCAATTTCTTCTGGCACCGGCAGGGCGGCACGCTGCAGCTAAACGGCGTCACCCCGGAGCAGCTGGGCGTGCCCAAGTGGCGGACGCAGGTGCGCGCTGCCGGGGACGCGCCCCAGCGCTGCGTGCGCCTGCCTGCGAGCGCAGCGCAGGCTCTGACCGCAACCGGGCGGGCTGCAGGTCACGTACGTGCCCCAGGCGCGCGTGCAGCCCAAGGGCACGCCGTCTGAGTTCTACTTTGCAGCACAGGCGCGCACCTGCACCACGCTCCCCCGCACCCCATGCCCCCACTTGAATCACCACTTCGCCGCGAGCGTTGCTCTGCCGCGAGCACCGCTCTGCCGTATGTAGCCAAAAGGCCCCGAGCTGGTCTGGCGGGCCGCCGGTGCTGGCCGCGAGAGCAGCGTGCTGTGCCGCGCGCCGCGCAGCAATTTGCGGCGCAGCGCGGGCGGCCGCGCGGGGACCTGCCGGCCCTCATCCACGAGCTGGGCCTCGAACAGGGCGTGCTCAACCAGCCGTGGACCGAGCTGTCGGTGCGGGCGCGCGACATGTAGCGACACATGCAGCGTGGCCGCAGTGCCCTGCACAGGCTAGTTCACCTTGTCTCAGGGGCTGGTCGTGCAGCTCCGGCCGTCTGCCCTGTTGGCTGCGGGCCTCAGAGATTTGTCCTGCAGCTCTGGCAGTCTGCCCGGCTGGCAGGGGGCCTGAGGTTGCGACCTCCCTGGCCGCCTGCCCTGCGGCTGGGCCCCCAGGCGGCCCGGACCCCCCCTTTGCATCTGTGACGGGGGGCACCTGGTGGGTCGCCGGCGCCTGCTGCCGCCCGGCGCCCGACTCCGGCGCCCGGCGCCCGACCGCGGCGCCCAGCGCCCGACCGCGGCGCCTGGCTGCGCGCGCAGGGCGGGCAGTCGCAGCGCGTGACGCTGGCCATCTGCATCGCGCTCAAGCCGGCGGTGCTGCTGCTGGACGAGCCAACCAGCGCCTTGGACTCCGAGTCCGCAGAGCGCGCCGAACGCGTGCTCAAGGCCTGCGGCGCTGCGCTGGTGCGCGCGCAGTCTTGTGTTGACCTTGCGGGTTGTTCCTTGCGGGAAGTCTACTTCGTCTACCAGCAGGTCGTGAGCGCATGCTCTCTGTCTGGTCGACTGCGGCTGCGCGCACTCTTTCTCACCGTTGCGCCCTAGGAGCTTCGGACAGGTACAGGGAAGCATGTTGTGGATCTTGCTGGAATTCAGCCATAGTGACTATGCGAGGAGGGGTAAGTGGGGGCGCTATGCGACCTGCGGCTGCCAGACCTCCTGGCGCGGATACGCCTACGGGCTCAGTCACGCGCGAGCGAGCGCTGAGGGCTTCATCTGCTCACGTCCCCTCACCTGTTGTGCTGCGCGGGGGTGAGCGCTCAGGGCTTCCTGTGATGTAAAGAAACCCTGCCTCGCATGCGCAGGTGTGGATCACACACGACGACAGGCAGCCCCAGCGCGTGGGCGGCCGCGTCCTTGCACTGCCCCTCGGCACCACGGTGCGCCTCCTGACGAGCGCCACCCGGGCTGCTCCCTGCCGGCTGCCGCATAGGCTTGCTCCTGCAGATTGGGAGTCGAGATATGCCCCGGCGTTGCTCCTTGTCTCACCCATGCCGGTGTTCTGGTAACGCCACATGCTTCAGAGGTGCGCTGGGGGCTCAGCAAGGGGGCCCAAAGGGATGGTGAGTGCGACAGACCTGCCAGAGAGCCCGGCATGACGCGCGCGGCTATTTCCATCCGTATCACTATCCCTATCCTATCCCTGTTTTTTTCCCCTAACCCTATCGCGAGGCGGCGCAGACGACGGTGGAGGCGGCGGCGGACAGCCGTGAGCCGCCCAAGCTCGCGGACGACGCGGCGCCTGACGGCCCGATGGTGGGCGCGCTGACGGAGGTGGTCGTGCAGTGAGGCCAGCCAGGGTACGGCAGGGTAGCCTGCGCGGCCTCGCGGCCGACGCCCTGCGCGCGCGGCTGGCAGGCGCTGCAAGCCTGCCGGGAGTGACGTGCGTGCGGACGGGTTGGGCGGGGTGGGGCAGGCGTTGGGGTGAGGTGCTCGCGCCTTGCTCCTGCTAGGGTCCTCCTCGTGCGCTTGACAAGTAGGTGGATGCCATGGTGTGAGGAAGTGTCCCGCGCACAGCTAGAGCCCAGGAGCGCCGCGCGCACTGTGGGAATCTGAGCAATGCCAAACGCTGCGCGTTGATGCATGGCTGCTAGTGGCTGCACGTGAGGGCCATGAGCGAGTAAGAGCGCCGAAGCGCGAGCGAGCCTTCCGAACAAGCTGGGCAGCCCGCATACATGGACTGCCATGCGATTTTGCAAGGTGGCGCGCACGCCTGCGCGCGCGCGCCGCCGGCGTCGTCAGGGCTGGGAGCAGGGCTAGGGTTAGGGTTGGAGGTCGACGAGCCGAGCGGCCTGCGCCTGGGCGTGGGCGCGCTGCTGGCCGCGGCCGCGCTGGCGGCGGTGCACGCGGCGCTGTCAGCCGCGCTGTCGCTGCCGTACCGGCCGCTTGCCGTGGCCGCGCTGCGGTGCGCGCCCTGCGCTGCGCCAGGGAAATGAGCTAGGTCGTGCGTGTCAGGGGAAAATGCTCTGCGCGGGTGTTCGGTGTCGCAAGCGAGCTGTGTTTGCGCGGCCAATGTGGCAGGCGTCTGCTGCGGCTGTCTGTCTGGTGTGGCTGTCTGTGTGGTGTAGTATGGCGTCTGGGCTGGTGCGAAGCATGGGCTCCCGCGCAGGTGTCTGCTGCAGCTGGCGGCGCTGGGCGCGGCGCTCGCGCTGGTGCTGCACGCGCGCCTATGGTGGCTCGCGCTGCTGTTCGGCGTGGGCATGACCGCCGTGGCCGCCGCCGAGACCGTGTCCCGGCCGGCCGCCTCATATGAGGCGCGCCGCAACCCTGTGATGCGGGGTGTGCCCGCTGAGAAAAGCGTGTTCAAGCGCGTGGCTGACATTGCGTTGGTCAAGCTGCTGTCCTGGCTCATTGTCTCCCTTCACAACATGCATCACGTCTTGTATCTTCCCAGCAGGACGTGGGGCGTCCCCAACCCTCACTCTCATCGTCAGTTGCATTAACAGCCGCGTACGCATCAGCCCAGATGCAGACACCGCAGGTCCCCCGGTCGTGACGAGCACTCACACCGCGCCCGGAACGCCCCGCGCGCAGGGCATGCTGCTGCACGTGCTGCTCGCGCTGGGCGGCAGTGCGGCGCTGGTGCTCGCATACGCGCTGGGCGTCGTGCTGCGCCCGGACCCGCTGTGGGCTGCGCGCTGGGCGCTGCCGCTGCTGGGCCTGCTGCTGGGTGGCGCGGTCGGCGGCGTGGCGGCCGGCCTGTCCGCGATCCTGGACGAGCTGGGCGCGGGTGCGCGCCGCTGTCTAGGGTAGGCGAACCTTGCTCTACCCTACCTGGCCGGGCGTGCTGCGGGGCAGCTCTACCCATTGCCGGCTTATTATGCATTTGCCGAGCGCTGGTCGCTGCTCGGTCCTGCGCACGGCCGCGGCGCGGCCGGCCGCTTGGCCGCGGGTCCGTCAGTTTCGCCAGATGGCTTGGGGCGCAAGTGCGGGCTGGCGCGAGTTCCGTGGCCATTGGGAGCCCTGCTTCGGGGCGTTCTGCCGCCAGCGCCACTGCCGGCTGGAGCGCGGGGCCGCTGCTGGGCATGGCACGCGCGCGGCCGCGCCTGGCCCGCGGCCTTGGAAGGGCGCGCGAGCGCTTGGCGTGCGCCTCAGCCCGTGCACGCTCGGAGGCGGGGAGGCCGGCCGGCACCGGCCTGCCGCGCGACGGCCCAGACAGCGCCGGCCGCGCGCGCGGCAGGCCGCGCGCGCGTCGAGGCGCTGCTGGTGGTGGGCGCCAGCCGGCGCGAGGCGACCGCCGCGGCGGTGCAGCGCGCGCTGGCCGCCGCGGCCGCGCCGACGCTGTCGCGCATGGGCGCGGCGGGCCTGGTGCGCCCCGCGACCGCCGCGAGCGGACCCCTCACCTAGCTTCCTCTGGATCAGCAGGGCGGGCGTGCACGGCAGGATGCTCGGCGCTGCAGCAGTTTAGGGTTAGGGTCGATTTTGGTGTGCAATTTATCCTGTGCTTGTCGCAGGCAGGCTCACACGCTGCAGCCTACGCCCGATGTGTGCATGCGCCACCCCGCGTAGCAGGCCACCTCTGCGCTGTGTGTGCGAGCATGCTGCGCGGGCGCACGCCGCGTGCCGCATGGAGAAGCACTGCCGCGTCTCAAAGGGCAAGGGGCAGCAGAGGGGCCGCTCCTGATGCGCGGCCGGCTCGTCCTGGCTTCACACTGCGGCGCAAGCCGCTCATCCCACTGCGCGCTGCTGCAAGCCGCGATCGCGTGCTGCTGCAAGCCGCGCACGCCCCAAGCCCCGTGCCCCTGCAGGCGGCCATCCCGGCGCTGATGAGCGGCCAGATCATCGCCGGCGCGCACCCCGGGCAGGCGGCCGCGCTGCAGGCTGCCGCGCTGCTCTGCATGGCGGCCTGCACGGCGCTCGCGGCGGCCGCCGCGGTCGCCGCCGCGGTGGTCTCGGTCGTGGACGGCATGCACCGCGTGCGCCCGGAGCGCCTGCACACGCGCGGCGCGGCCGCCGCCGGCGCCGCCGGCTGGGGCCGCGCGCAGCTGCTCCGGGTGCGCATGCGCGCATGCTCTTGTGCCATGTTGTTCAGTCGTCCAAGCAGGCTCTGCGCTTGCGACGTGGCGGGCGGTGCGGGCGCGCCGCTGCTGCGCGTGCGAGCCCGTCCGCTGTGAGCCGCCCGCAGCCCATGGCCTGACCTGCGGGGCGCGGAGGGCGCAGTAGGCTGCACACGCGGCTGGTCTTTTGCTTCCAAGTCTTGGACCCTGTTGTGCAGGGCCTGCGCTCGCAAGGATAGGACAGTCCGCCGCCGCAAGTAACAAGTTTCTATGCCGCCCCGCGCGCAGGGCGCGCAGGCGCTGGCGAAGCGCGCGCGGCGCGGCTGGCAGCGCCTGCAGCTGGCGCACCGGCAGCGCGCGTTCTTCGCGCAGCGCCGCGGCGGGGCGGTGCGCGGGGCGCCTGGCGCGGGGCGCGGCGGGGGCTGGCTCGCGCGCGTGCCGCTGTGGCGGCGCCTCTTCGGTGGCAGCCCGGTGCGGGCTGTTCTCCCCCGGCGCGGTGCCGCATGCTGTGCACGCCCTGCGACCCTGTCCACTGATTAGTTTGTCAATCCATTGATGCAGCGCTTTCCTCCTTGACAGCAACGGTGCAGGACTGCTCCCCTCACCATGTCACAAGTGCACGACAACGCGCATACAGTGATTGAGTAAGTGGTACATCCCGCAGCGCTCGCCTGAAGCCGATGACGACGGCGACGATCGCGCGTCGGTGGCCAGCCGCCTGCGCGACGTGCTATACCCCAGCCCCAACCGTAACCTGTCACCCGGCGGGCTCACGCGCGACGGCGACGACGAGAGCGTGCGCAGCGGCGCGCTGTCCGACGACACGCTCGCGTACGGCGGCGGCGGCCGCTCCGCCGCGGCGCCGCTGCTGCCTGACAGGGCTGGCTGACACCTCAGGGCTGGCTGACACCTGTGCCGCCGCCGGCGGCGGCCAACCCATCGCAGCGCCGCTCCTGCCTGACAGGTCGGCCTCAGGGCTGGCTGCTCGCCTGTGCCGCCGCCGGCGGTGGCCGCTCTGTCGCGGCGTTGCTGCTGCCTGACAGGTCGGCCTCAGCGCTCGGCCGCCGTCGCGGGCTGTTCGCCCGTGCCGCCGACGCTTCGGCTGCAGCGCGCCTGCGGCCAGGCGGGCAGGGATGCGGGCTGGGCCGCCCCATGGCTGTGCTGCCGCGCGGCTGCTGGCCGACTGAAGCCCCATGGCTGTCATGACACCCTGCCAGGGCTCTGCTGCACCTTGGTACTGCTGGTGTGCGCGCCCAAGTGAGGACCTGCATGTTGGTTTCGCGTGCGGCTGGCGCGCTTGTCTTCAGGCTGGGCGCACAAGCTCATATATAGCTACGCTCCCCAGCATGTGTTTGCAGCAGCGGGCGCATGCGCCTATGTGCATGAGGGTGCAAGCATCATGTCTAGGCACATACTGCGTCATGTCTGGGTACAGCACTGCAGAGAGTCCGGGGGTCGAGCCAGGCCTGTCGGGCACTTTGCAAAAGTTCCCCATGACGGTTGCTCCGACCCAGGTCAGTGCGCATGCAGAGCCATTAGGGCAATCAAGACAGGACAAGGCAGCAGCCTGAAACTTTTGGGTTGAAAGTACTCATCCCCTGGTCTCTGCTGCATTGCTTTGACAGAGCAGAGTGGGCGCAGCGCAGCCAGGTGCCACAGGTGCTTACAACATCAGTTCCATCAAATGAGCAAAGGAAACAAAGTCATGTCAAAGCCATCAACTGTCTGCATACCGGGTACACTCCGTTCCTGCCTGAGCAACTAGCATACCAGAATAGTTGTTAACGAATTATGCTGTCGTTATATTTCCCGTAACACTTCGTCAACACCCGCAGGGTGTGTCACGAGTACCCGTGCCGCGCATATAGTCCTGCCTGGCTCTGCAGGAGTTGCGCTGGCCACAATGGTGCCCCACCCACCCTCTTGCATATGCACTAGAGTTTCTTGCTGAGATGCAAGCCTTATGGCAATCTGAGTGACATCAGGAGCAACGCTAAGGCCCGTAGCTTCCCGCTTCCGCACCTACAGCGCACTGCCAGGCATCTTTGTCAGGCTGACAATTTCAGCTTTTGTGGCCACGTGCGCTCTGCGCGCCTGAGCGCATGCCGACCAGCCTGAGGGACCAGCCCTCAGTGTCCTCCTCCCCGGAACGGCAACTTCGCGCTGCAGCCAGCCTTGTGCAAGAGCTCTCGCGCGCGCGCGCGGGCGCCAGAGCGAAACGCCGGCTCCGCAATGCGGCCTACCCCCTGCACCGTACAAGCGGCGGGCGCCCACTACGCCTCCCCAGCAGATCAGTCTGAGCAACCCTCGGCAGCACGCGTTGTCTATGCATGCCGGCAGGTACATTCTCTGCAAAATTGCGAGGCTGCAAGGCATAAGCTCGCTAAAACATGATAATGCTGAGAAGCTGCGCGGGGCAGGCACGCATGCATCAGCCCATCCAGGCGGGCGCAGGTGCTGAGCTGCCTCACAGTGTGCCCAATCAGACAGCCCAGCGTCTGCCCAGCCTGCTGCATGCGCGCACACGCACGCAGCTGCCGGGCCTGACAGGCTACACGCGATCGTACGCAGCGTTCCATGTTCTTGGTGCACGTTATGGCGCGCTCTCAGGCTGATAACTTGTGGGTGGCTCAGCTGCGCGGCCGCGCGCATGCCCGCGAGGAGCCTTGCATGCAGGCAGCCTTGCGGCGCCGGCACAGTGAACCTGGAGCATGCGCGACGTCAGGCGCCTCGAGCCGCTCGAGCGCCGGGACAGCCGAGCGTGCTGCACAGAATAGGCGCGGCCGCGCCGCCGGCACCTGGTGGCACGGGCTCACGTGCCAAGGCGGGCGCGCTCCTCGCCGAGCCCTGACGGCGCCAGAGGAGAGCTGCCCAAGCAGGGAATGGCTGGCGCGCGCTCGCGCGCTGCTGCGCCTGGCTTGGAGCCTCCAGGGCTTCCGCCCTGCCGGGCCCTGCGGCGGCGGCCGGGGTGGCCTGGCCACGGCGGGCAGCGCAGGCGCGCCGCCGGCCGCAGCACAGGCCTCCAGGCCCGCGCCAGATCAGGCTGCGCGCGCGTCGGCGCAGCCGGCCTGCCCCGGCTCGGCGGGCTCAGGCGCGGCGCCCGCGCTCGCCAGCAGCTTGGCGGCGCCGGGCGCGGGCGCGCTGCCTGCGCCAAGGCATCCGCTGAAGTGGCAGCAGGCGCAAGGGTGTACTCCCCGCCGGCCCTCGCTGTCTGTCATCAGCAACCATGCAATCCTCCGCCGCCCAACCAACGCCTCTGCAGCCAGACACGCCCCAAGCCAGGAGCCGCTGCGGCGCCGCATCGGCCCCCGCCAAGCTCCACCCTGGACAACCCCCCTACCGTCCCGTCCCTGAATAGCAGGGCTGCGGCGACTGGGCGCCCAGCCTTGTTTACACGCGCAAGTCCTGCAGGCAACAAAGCGCCCAGGGGTCATATAGCCCTAACCCTATACCCTGCAGCGGCAGCGCCGCACCAACGGTGGCCTTGCTGGACTCGACCACCTCGACCGCGGCCGCGCGCGCGGCCTGCGTGCGCAGCACGTCCACGAGGCCGTACGACTCATACGAGCGCAGCTTGTCGACCATGGCCGCGGGCAGCAGGTCGCGCAGGCGGTCCACCGCGTCGCTGACCTCCTGGTTCAGCGCGGCCGGCGCGGTGGCCGCGTCGCGCGCCGCGCTGCGCGCGCGCGCGTCAAGCAGGGTTAGTAGGGTAGGTAACCCTAGTTGTCAAGAAAACCTGCCGCGTGGCTTGCGCACGGACGCCAGCGCGCCTGGCGCTGAGCAGCGCTGCGCGTCGTGCTGCGCGCGTCTCCGCAACAGCCCCGGGGGGCAGGGGTGGTCCGCGCCCTCGCCGCAAACACGCCGACGCCCGGGCCACAGGCCAAGCCGCAGGTGGTCGCTGGCAGCACAGGGCTCAGAAGCGTGCTGCCCCTGCACAGAAGCCTGGCGGAGGTGCCCCGTACCCGCGCACGCCGCCAGACGCCCCTCACGCACCCACGCCCGCCACACGCCAGGCCGGCCTCATTGCTCTTTTGGCGCATCCCTCACAGAGTTATGCCACGAGCCGGGTGGTGGACCGCGCAGGCCCCGCTGGCTGTTGAGATTGTGCGCAGGGCAGGCGTGGGGCACACTGGCCGCCAGACGACCCCGTCGGCGCGCACAGGCCGGACAGCAGCGTGCTGAGCTCGCCCTCCGAGCTGAGCTCCTCCGTGATCTCGCGGTACAGCAGCAGCTCGCGCTCGTTCAGCGACGGCACCTGCGCGCGCGCGCCCGGCGAGCGCGTCGCTGGTGTTGTCACTGCAGGTTGGTCTAGCAGTTCTGGAATATGGTGTCTTTGGTAGTATTGATACGGGATTCTCAGGCAGCGCATGTTTTCCCACGAGGCCTTGATTGGGTGTCAGTGGCGACGCCCTGCACGCCGCGCGAAGCAGGCAGGCAGCGCAGCCTGCGCGTGTGAGAGCGCGAGAACGGCGGGATGGTGGCGCGCGCGGCGCGCCGCAACCCCGCACGCGCGGGCGGCGCGCCTGCGACAGGTCCGGGACGTGGGCCAGCCTGTGCGCGCGCGCGCGCGCGGCGGCGCTCGCCTCGTCGCCGGGCCCCGCGCCGCCCGCGCCCGGCGGCGCCTCGTCCGCCTGCTGCGCAAACGGCGGCGCCTCGTCCGCCTGCTGCGCAAACGGCGACACCGGCGGCCGCCCGCACGTGTGCGCGGCCGCGGCGGGCGCCGCGGCCGCGGCCGCCCCGCGCGCGGCGTCCGCAGCGACGGCCGCCGCCGCGGCCGCGCTGGCGTCGTTGCTGGCGCTGGGCGTCAGCTGGCTCGGCGTCTGCATCGGCGAGAACCTGCGCGGGGCGCGCGCGAGCATTTCGGTGCACTGCTAAAGGCGGTGCTTGGCGGGGCAGCCCTCCCCGTTCAGGCGCTTGGCGAGGATGCGCTTTGAACAGCGGACCTTAATGGACACAGACCCACAGCGCGAGCCACGATGCTCGGCGCGCGCAGGGAGCGGGCGCGTGCGCCAGGCGACGCCCGCCGCTGCTGCCGCGAGGCCCTATTTCCGGCCGCGGGCCAGCAGGGCGACGAGCGGGTGAGCGGGGTTTGCGGGCGGGGGCGCGCGCGCGAGGGGAGCGCGCCCGGCAAGGCCCGCGTCCTCGCTCGGGCCGCCCAGGCGCAGCCGCAGAGCGCTGGACGAGCTCAGCGCTGACGAGCAGGGCGTCAGGCGCGCCGAGTCGCCGGCCAGCGGCAGCGGCCCGCCGGCCCCGCACGCGGCCTCCGCCGCCGCCGGGACGGCGCCGCACTGGCCGTCGCCCGCGCGCAGCGCGCCCGCGCCCTGCCGGCCAACTGGCGCCTGTGGAGCGCGGCGCTGCTTGCAGCCACGGACAGTGTGTTCGAGCATGCGGCCTCGAGCGCAGCAGCCGGCTCGCCTTGCAGCAAGCAGGGGGGTGGGACGTGCCGCCAGGCGGCAGGTCATGCACAAGTTTGCAGTTAGGGGGCGTTTGAGCAGGAGGCACGCGTACAGCTGCGGGGGCGGGAGCAGCCTTGAGCCGGCTGGTGCAGGGGCTCTCAGCATAGCTGGCGCCAGCAGGGGCTCCCACCTGGACAGGCGCGTCGTCTGCAAAGGGCAAGAGCGGGTAGCGAGTGCCGCTCGCGCCCGGGCTGTGCTGCGCGGCGTGCGCGTCCGCGGCCTGCGAGAAGCGCACCAATGTGTCCCGCCTGCCTGGACGGAGCACACAGGGACGCAGCTGGGCAGGCACGAGCTGCTGCACCTGGTCGCCTAAGCGCAGGCCTGCTGCCAGCCGGCCCGAGGTGCCGTCCATACAGCAGTTGTTCGCTTCTCCCTTCCGCTGGCCCGGACCGGCAACGCTGGCGTCACACCCCCTACTTTTCGAAAGCTGCGATAGACAGTCAGGGGCCAACCGAGGGCAGCCAGCAGTGCCGCCAGCGCTCACCCGGGCATCAGCTAGACACCATTGTCTGCTGCGGAGCTCAGGTCGCTGCAGTGCAATGTGTGTGCAGCCTGTGGGTCGCATTGATCGGCGCCAGCGGGCAGCGAGGCCCCGCCAGTCCCAACCAAGCCCCCAGCACGGGCGTAGGGTATTTTTGGTGCTCGAGTCAGCAATGTGCACGCACTTTGGACACTAGCTTGCCAGTCAACAAAGCCTGCAGCGGTGTGGTGTCGTGCGGCGCGCAAGCTTGCAGGGGAGTCGAAGTGCGCGGCGCGTGACGCCTGGAGCTATGGCGCACGGCATGGGCTTGAGCGCGGACCATCTGAAGGCGAGCGCGGTGCTTCAGCGGGCGGCCGGGCCACCACGCGTGCTTCGCCCTGGCTGATGGGAGTCGCGGCGTCGCAGGCGGTGAACGGCTTCCTGGCAAAGGCGGGCGGCAAGGACAAGCTTACAGCGCTCATCCAGGCGCGCCCGGCCCCACGCTCCTGCGCGGGTCCGCCAATGCGCCGTTCAGGTCGCGCCTGGCCCGGCGCTCGTTGTGGCGCCGGCCTGACGCCGCGGTGCGGGCGCAGTATGCGGCCATGTTCGTGTCGGCTGGCGAGCCGGGCAACGCGAAGAAGGTGCAGGTGTCGGTCGCCGCGGCGCGCAAGGTTTTCCGCATCTTCGGGGTGCGGTCGCCGCGCCGTGCCCGCCCCGCTGCCCGGCCGGGCCGGGCCGCGCTGCCGTGCAGTGACACGCAGCCCTGCGTGTGACCGCGGCCGCCGCCACGGCGGGAGCGCAGGCGCCGCCTCGCGCGCGCCGCCGCGCCGGGCTGCGCTTGCGGTGCATGTGCTCGGCCGGCTGCAGCCGGCCCCGCCTGACGCGCAGCGCCCCGGCGCCGCGCAGCCCCTGGAGCAGCTGACCCCGCTGGTGCTCAACCCGCGCCTCAACCCCAGCAAGCCGCCCGCGCTCGAGCTGATCAACAAGGCGCGCGCCGCCCGCGCCCGCCTGTCCCGCACGCCCGCTCCGCGCGCCCCCCGCAGGCAGCGCGCCGAGCGGGGGCCCGCGCGCGCCGCAGCTCAAGCAGGTGCTGATGGCCGTGTACTTTGGCGCGGACCATGTCGTCTGGGCCAGCCAGGCCGGCATCTTCACCAACAAGCAGGCGGTGGAGCGGTGCGCGCCCGGGGAGCCCTCCCAGGAGCAGGCGGTGACGCGGTGCACGCCATGGGGTGGGGGGCCTCTGGCCGCACCTGCGTGCCTGCCTGCAGCGCCTGTGCGCGCGTCTCGTGGGTGTCAGGCACGCAGCGGGTGTGCGGCGCGCGCGCGCGGCGTACATCCGGCCGGCCTGCAAGTCGTGGCCGCGGCGGTGCGCCGGTCTGCCTCTGCGGAGACCCTGGCGACCTGGGGCCTGCTTGCCTCCGCCCGCTGCATGCTGCAGGCGGCGGAGGGAGGCGCGGGTGGCATGCTGTTGTGGCTTTGCGCTGGAAAGCCGCTCGGTGCGCCGCACGCGCACAGCCCGCAGGCGCTCCGCGTGGGGCAGCAGGCTGTGCGGCGGCGCCGCTCGTGCGCGCCCCAGCGGCGGCGGCAGGCGGCCGTGCTGCGGGGCTGGGCGGGCGTGTCCGCTCGCGCCGCGCCTGGGCGGGGCGGCGCGGGGGGCGCGTGGCGCGGCGCGGCTTTGCCCCGGGTCAGGGTTACCAAACCCTGACAGGGTAACCAAGCCTGACGCCCCATCCTGGGCCGCAGGTGGCAGAAGGCCTCGCTGTACGGCTGGATGGGCGGCTCCATCTGCACGGTGGTCGCCGAGTGCACAGAGCTGCTGTCGCTGACGGCCGTGCGGCGCGAGGGCGAGGGCGAGGCGGCGTGGCGCGCGCGGCAGGGGCGCGCGCTGGCCGAGGTTGACGGCCGCCTGCTCGTGCTCTTCCACGCGCTCGTGCAGGCGCGCGCTCTCTCTCGTGCATGGCGCGCAGCCGCGCTCCGGCGGGAGTGGCGTACCTGCATGCTCGCGCATGCAGCGTACTGTCTCCGGGCCACGCAGGGGTCCGAGCTTGGGGGCCGGGCGGGTGCTGCTTTGCTCGCCAGACTGCCCAGACGAGGCATGTGCGGCTGGCCGCCTGTGCTCCTCTGTGCGCTCATGCAGGCGAGGGACTGTTTTGGCGGTCAGTGAGGGATGGCGCCACTGTGAGCGAGCCCTTGGGGGCCTGCCCTAAAGGCCTGCGCTGTCCGCGGCTGGTGCGGCGCTGGCATCCGGGCTGGTGCCGGCATAGCTTGCTGTATGTGGCGTGCATGCGAGGGCTCCTGCATGCATGGAGGGTCTCGCCGGAGGCATTGCCGGCCGCTTCGGCGGTGGGTGAACGGTGGGCGCTGCGTGCGCTGCCGTGGCACCACCCGCTGGTAGCCGGGTGCGCGGCTGCGCCGCCCCGCGGTGCGCGTCAGCGCTGCTTCAGCGCAGAGGCGCGCTGAGCGCGTGCGCTGCTGCGCGTGCTGCCCCGCCCCGGCCCGCTCAGCGGCAGTGTGCGCGTGCGTGTGCGGGGGTCACGACGCGCCATCGCTGCTCGGCGCTGCCCTGCCGCAGCCGTGCAGGCCACGGCGTGAGCGCCGCCGCGCGCCGACGCCGGTGCCTGGCCGTGCAGGCCGCGCTGGCGTGCGGGCTGCTGGGCGTGCTGCCGTTCAAGCCGCGCTTTGTCGGCTTCCTGGGCGTGGTCGCCTCGGCGCTCAACTGCTACATGCTCTTCCCGGCGCTGCCCAAGCCGGCCGCCGCCAAGGCTGCGCCCGCGACCTGCCCCGCGGCCGAGGCGCCCAAGCTGGCCGCCAAGACCGCGTGAGCGCGCGCCGGGCGGTAGGATTAGGGCCCTAGCCGGCCGCCGCCAAGGCCGCGCCCGCGACCTGCCCGGCGCCCGAGGCGCCCAAGCTGGCCGCCAAGACCGCGTGAGAGCGCGCGGGGCGGCGCGGGCGCCGCCGCCGGAGCCCGCGCCGGCGCGGCACCGCTGCGCCCGGGGCGCCGGCCGGCCGCCGGCGCGGCGCGAGCGGCGCGGGTGTGCGGCAGCTGGAGGGGGCCTGTGCAGGGTGTGGCGGCGGGCGGTTCAGAGAGCGCTGCATGTAGACTACGGGGAGGCACGCAGGTGGCGCATTGCATGGGCCCGCGGCCGTGATTCTGAAAAATATGCACAGGCTGTCCATAAGATATTGAGCGTGTAGGTCAGGGCTAGGTTTGCAATTGGATTGTGAAAGAGCACACCAAGCCGTCCTCCCATCCCTGCGCTCTGGCAGCCCGGAAGGAGCAGCCCGATTCAGGCCCTGCCGCTCCGCCCGCGGACGATGACGGCCGGGCTGCTGCTTGCTCCGCTGCCCTGCCGCTCGCCGCACCAGGCGCTCAGCGCGCGCCTTGCCCCACTGCGAGCTACGTGTGCAGGTGCTTGCTGCACCGGCCTGCTGGACGCTCGGGGCCCGGGGAGCAGCACGTCCGTGGCCAGGGCTTTCTTCTCGGTGTCAAGCGTCGGGGTGGGAGCTGCATTTGCGGCCCGGCCGGGTCCGATGCAGCTGTCCTACTGCTCCTGGGCAGCGGAGGGCGGCGAATGCTGGCTCGGGAAGCCGTGGTCCAGGCGTGTTGGGGCCTCTCTCGGCGGCTCTGCCGCCTGGGGTGGTGCTGCCGGTGCGCAGGTGTCCCCGGGGAGCTGTGCACGCAGACAGGGCAGAATGCGCGAGGGTGGCCGCTGCGGGCTGAGGGATGTGCCCATTGCTGTGCGCACGGACGCTTGGGGCGGCCGAGCTTGGGTCCAGTGCTGCGTGTAGCGCGCGACTGAGGGCGCACCGCACGCCCAGCGGCTGCTGGGGCACCGGGCTGCGCTGCCGATGCGCCGGTGAAGTTGGGGTGAAGCACACCTAGTTGGGGGCCCGGCGCCCCGGTTGGCGCAGCCTGGTCGGGGGCGCCGCGCTGCAGACAGCGCGCGGAGGTCAGAGGCCCCGGCCGGTCGTCAGCGCTCGGTGCCGGCCCGGAGCCAGTGCGCGCCAGCGCGTGCCGGCTGAGGCCTGTGCGCTCCGCGCCGCAGGCGCGCGGGCGTGCCAAGTCACGTGTGCGAGCGGCGATGTCGGCGGCCGCAGCTCCGCGGCCGGCGGCGCGCGGCGCGAGCCGCCCTGCCAGCCGCACGCAGCCGACGCGGCATGGAAGGTGCGCGCAGCCGGAGCCGAGCGCGCCAGTGTGTGGGCAGGGCTGCGCGCTGCAGAGCTCGCGCTGTCCCTTGGGGCGCGCTGCCTGGTCGCGCTGCCTGGCTGCCAGCAGCAGGGCGCCGTCCGTGCGCCACTTTGCTTGCATGCACCAGCTGGCCTCCCAGGCCGCCCGGCGCGCAGGCCCGCCCTGTTCCGGTCGCTGAGCGGCCTGCGCGGCGCACAGGCGGTGCGGCCGCGCCTGAGCGTGCTCGACGGCGAGTGCGGCGCGTCCACGAGCGGGCGCGGGGGCGCCGGCGGCGCGGCGGCCGCGCGCGCGCGCGGCTGCAGCAGCGCGGAGGACAGCTGGGACCTGGATGACGGCGGGTACACGCCCTTCCCGGCCAATCTGCCGACGGCGCAGCCGGGCGCGGGCGAGCCCTGGCGGGGCATGGACGACGGCGGCTACACGCCCTTCCCGGCCAACGTGCCGGCCGCGCAGCCGGGCGCGGGCGGCGCGGGCGAGCCCTGGCGGGGCGGCGCGGGCGCGCCGGGCCGCGCCGAGCAGCCGGGCTACGAGCTGTGGCAGTGCTCGAACAGCCTGCACTACAGCACCGCGAGCAGCGGCGACCTGTGGCGCACGCTCACCAACGTGCGCCCGCGCCCGCGCCCCGCCTGCTGCGCTGCGCCCGGCGCCGTGGCGTGCGGCCTTGGAGCAGCATGGGACAGGGCGTTGCAGCGTTTGCCCGGACCGTGCATCCGCTAGTGCACTCTGCCTCTGTGCCCCTACACGCGCCTGCGCACTGTGAAGGACTGACTGGGCCGCCATGGGACCGGCTCCGTCTGGGCACCTGCTCGACAGCGACCTGAAACAAGGGGCGGGTGCCGCAGGTGCACGTGATCCTGTTCGGCGTCGGCGACTTTGAGACGGAGGGCATCTACTCGCTGCGCGCGCTGCGGCGCGAGGACAACCTGCCGCAGGACACGATCATCGCTTTTGAGGATGACGACGATGCGGAGCGGTGCGCGCGCCGCCCCGCGCGGCCCTAGCGCGCCTGCGTGCGCCAGCCGCTGGACGGCTGCGTAGCAGCGCGCGCTTGATAATGCCTGCTGCGTGCTGCACTACGCTGCTTGCATGCGCGGGTAAGCCATCCTGGGGCCTGCCGCAAGCTCAGCAAGCTGCCGCGAGCCTGCCTTGTATTGTCTGTGACGAAAAAGATTGAGCGGCAAGGGGCTGTGCAGTCTGCTGTGGCCCTACATTTGATCGCTGCGGGCGCTGCGCCCTGAGCTGGGCGCTCCGCGCGGCGCGGGCAGCGCGGCGTGGTGCTGAGGGGCGCGCGCGCATGCGCGCGCAGGTACGCGGGCCTGCTGGAGGCGACGATGGTGCACAAGCCGCACGTGTGCCCCATCACGCCGCAGGAGCTGCTGGAGTTCTGCCGCGAGGCCGGGTACAGCTGCCGCCTGGAGCCGCGCGGCACGCTGCTCATCCCGCCCGACCACAACGTCGGTCTCACGGACTGGGAGCGCTCGCTGCGCCTGCGGTGCGACCGCGCGCGGCCCGCACCCCAGCAGCGGCCCTCCGCGCGGCCCTCAGCAGCTGGCCCTCTGAGCACGGGGGCACGTGCAGAGCGGGCAACCAAGGGAATCCGTTGCCAAGCTTTGCTGGGGAGGGCTGGGTGTGTGGTGGCCGTAGGGCCAGCGGCCCTGACCCGAACCGTGCCGGCTCTTTTGGTGCTGCCCGACGCGCGCGCTGACCGCGCGGGAGCCGCGCGCGCGCAGGGAAGGCCAGTTCAGCGTGCTGGCGCGCGACCCGGCCGAGCGCACGCCCGGGCCTGCGCTGTTTCCGGTGCCCTCGACGTACGAGGGGCCCACCAACAACGCCGGCGCGTACACGCCGCCCGCGCCGGCCGACCTGGAGGAGGCCAAGGCGCTGCTGGAGCGCTGCCTGCCGCGCGACGAGTGACCCTAACCCTACCCTGATGCGCGCGGGCGGTCGCGAGCGACCAGCTGGAGCCGGCAGGCCGGTATCCTCTGTCTGCGGAGCTGCCCGGGTGCGCGCTGACGGCGCCGCCCGTCACGCGAGTGCGGACGCATGATGCAGGCAGTACCGCGCTGCGCGCGTGTCTGGGCCACAGCCGCACGCCGCTGCCGAGGCGCAATCAGAGCACCGCCTGCTGCACGGCGCCTAGCGCTTTGCGCCTGGTTGTCTCCCTCTCTGGGGTTCTGCCGGGCCTGTTCAGGCGCAAGAGGGGAGGGATGCATCGCTGCGACCGTTGACAGTTGCAGCCGCTTTGCGCATTGGGCGCCGTGCTCGTCAGCGGTGCAGGACATCATGTGCAGGGACTGCTGCAGGATGAATGCGGTCACGGTTTTTCGGCCCAGCAACTGGGCTGGCGATGGACCTGGCGGGCCCGTGTGCTCAGCGCTGGCACGCCGCGCTGCTCATTGCTGATGCGGTCTGCAGCTGCAGCTAGAGATGGGCCCCCTGTTGGGAACTTGCTAGTCTCTGGCCAGCTGGGACGCCGCTGAGCTGGCACGCGTGTGCTAGCATCTCGCTGCCTGAGCGGTAGCTGGGATGGAGCTCATAAAAGCATAGGCTGCTATGGGGGAGATGCAGCGGATCTGCGTGTTTGCGCGTCCGCAAAGCGGGGCGGTGTTCGGGTTGGGCTGGTGCAGCAAGGCCCCAGCTGACTCGCGGCATGCCCGAGAGGGGCCGCGCCTGGCGCTTTCTTGTGTGCTGGAAAAGCGGGCGCGTGTGAGGTGTGCGATGGTGTTTGTGCAGCGTTTGGCGCAGGGTGGGCGAGGTAGGCGCTGAGGGGGCTGCCCCCCGGCTTGGTAGATGTCCTGGTCACCGTGTGCGCTGTGTGTCGCTGCCTGTGTGTTAATGAAAGTCCGCGCTAATGCTCATCAGTGTAGGCTAGTGGGGCGGGCGCGGCGCGGCGCCAAGGGCGCTCAGCGGCCTGTCTGCGGCGTGCTGGGCCCAAGACCCCTCATATTTGAACCCGTATCCGCGCATAGCACCGGGTGCCTGTTTTCCGGGCCCGAGAGCGGTGATACGTGCACTGTTTTGAAGACAGGTTTGCAGACGCACCCGCGCTGGGCACCCCGTGTACACAACATGTAGTTTGGGGTACGCGCGCAGCGTCGTGCCTCTGCAGTCTGCTGCCCCTGAAGACATCTAAGTAGCAAGGCCTGGCCTGCGGCGGGCACAGTCTGTGACAGCAGGGTTGTTCTGTTGAGCGTGAGCTGTAGCAATATGTAATGCGGAAGACGTGCACGCGCGCCAAGCCACACTGTGGCCTGCATGTGATCGCAAAGCTGTGCACCTGCATGCCGACGTGTTGAAAAACCTCACGTGCATGCGCCTGAAGGCAGCTGAGGGCTGCACTTGATTGCATCTGAAGTCCAGGCCAGCAGTTGGTCACTCTGCAGAGCGACATGGAGCAACATGCAGCGTCGTCATGAACACCTGTGAGGCTACCCTGTCAGCTGCCAGGCTGGTCACAAGCGCCAACTGCATTTTTGCCACTGCGCAGCACGGCCGCCCAGGACACAGTCCCTGAGCGCGGCGCCTGCAGGCTGACAGGACAGAGCTTGGCGACCCGCCCTGGCGCAGAAAGGCCACCGGCCACCTAGATGCACACCCGACGCCGCAGAGGCTCTGCGCCGGCGTGCCTAGGCCCACGCCCGCCGCAGCTGGCCAGCGACGTCACGCTTGCTCGCACAACGGCCGCCCCCGCCTCGGCCTCCGCCATGAGGGAACCCCATGCACGCAAGCAGGCCCGCGCTCTGCAACTAAGGAGCGCCGCGCGCTCCGCGGGGCGCTAGGCAGGCCCGCGCAGCCGCTTCACGCCCACCGTGTCCGCGCCCAGGCTGCTGCGGAAGGCCAGCAGCTGCACGGCCGCCGGCGCGTCGCCCGGCCCGACCGCCGCCCGCACCTCGCGCGCCTCCTCCAGCACGAGGCGCCCGCCGCCGCGCCGCGGCGCGGCCTGCAGCAGCTCCACGAAGCGCTCCCTGCGCCGCGGTGGGGTTGGGGTGGGTAAAAATATACAATATATAAGCGCGCTGGCTCTCACGCACCTCCGCCAGCTGGGCACACAGATGTGCGGCACGCGCGTGCGGCGCTCGCAGATGGGCTTCCGGCAGCGCATACGCACCCTAGACGCGAGCCCTGGCGCCCAGAGCCATGGCACCCAGCTCACCCGCAGCCTCCATCCTGTTACGAGCGGTATGACACAGTCGCCGGCCCAATCATGCAGCCCTGCAAAACAGCATGTTTGCGTTGGGCAATGCACTCTGACGCTGCGTCAGCACAGGCACGCTCACTGTCGTGCTGACACAGCGTCAGTGTGCATTGCCCAATGCAAACACGTTGTCGTGCAGGGCGGCATGATGGGGCGGTGAGCGTGCCTGTGCGGGCGCGTGCGCTCCAGGGGGTCCGCCAGCAGCAGCTGCCCGCCGTCCGGCCGCAGCAGCCGCGCCACCAGCGCCGCAACTGGCTCCACGCTGAACGCCTGGCCCCGCGGTTGCTGTTAGGGCCGCTGTCGGGCTGCGGGCGTGCGGCACCAGGCAGTCACACCCCGGAGGCTCCTGTGTTATGCTTCTTGATGAGCCTCGACAAAGGGCCACCTTGCGAGCATGCTCTTGCGTCTCACGCACGCTCCGATGCAGGCACCCGCCATAACTTCCACACATAACATCTCGACCTGCGGTGTGCAACGCTGAGCGCACCATAACCTTTCGGCCGTTGCTGACATGGTGCGACGCCCTCTCCGACGGCCACTCTACCTGCTCGGCAGCTCGTCCTGCGTGTGCAGGAGCGCAAGCGCACCCTGCCCTACCCTACCCTACCCAAGCGAGGAGCGCACCTCGTACAGCACGTCGCACGCGAGCACCACATCGAATCGCGGCAGGTCGGCCGCGCCGGCATCGGCCCAGTCCAGCATCACCGCTCGCACCTGCCGCCCGGCCCGAGGGTCTTGGCGGGCCGCAGGTGCGCGAACAAGTGATGAAGCCTGCGTGCCTGGCGGGCCATGGGGGAGCGCCGCACGCTGCGCCACAGGCAAACAGCCAATGCCCGGCAGTTCTGCATGCGGTCGGACAGGCGCAGCAGGAGCGCAGACCGCACTTGGCGAGTGCGGCCAGCCGGCGCACACCGCGCGCTGGCTCACCGGACGAGCCGCCCGCGCTTGCGCCATGCCCGTGCCGCGCGGAAGGGTCGGCAACCAGGTCACGAGCCGGGCGCGCCTGGTAGTCGGGCGCGGCGTTTCGCGCCGCCGGCGACGGTCCGCCCCCCGCTCGCCTGCTGGCAGGACGCCCCGCCGCAGCCGCCCCGGGCGCGCCCGCGCCGGCCTGGTCAGGCGCGCCCGCGGCCGGCAGCGGCTGCACGCCGCGCAGGCCGCTGGCGGCCGCGCTGCGCAGCGCGCACTCCAGCGCCAGCGGCTCGCGGTCGGTCGCCACGGCCTGGGCCGCGCCTGCCGCAGGAGCGGTGGTTGCTTGCCAAGGAGGAGCGAAGCGCGTGGTCCGGGTGCGCGCCTGTGGAACAGGTCAGGCTGGCGACTGCAATGCAGGTGATAACAAGTGTGCGGTTGAGGACGGCGCTGCACCCACGCCAGCGCTGCTGCCTGCCGGCATGCCAGCAGCTGGCACTGCGCAGACCAGCGCCGGCAGCTTGCGGCGCATGACCAGTGCCATGGCTGCATTCGCGAGGACACGCATTCGCCTTGGACTTTGCATGCTCGGTGTGCAGCACGCAACAGGTCTTGGAGCATCAGTGCGCCTGCCCCCGGGGCGCAAGCTATGGCCCAGGCCACACCCGCGCATGCCATGCTTTTGCAAGAGTAAGCAGCGTTTGCTACAGCATCCATACCTCCAAAGGCACCTGCAAGCAGCGCGGGTCCCATATCGGTTGGACATGCAAGCTGTCCGGCTGGCACGCACCAGCCAGCGCCGCGGCAATCGTGGCGACGCCGAGCCCCGCGCCGACCTCGCACACGCGCCGCCCGGCCACCAGGTCCGGCCGGCGCAGCAGCTCCTGCGCGAGTGCCACCGCCGACGGCCACGGGCGCGCCCAGTACGGGTCTGCCGCGTCCTGGCCTGCGCAGACGCATGGCCTCACGATGTGCCATACACCGCGCTACATATACAGCCCCATGCTATTACAACGCGGCACTTAGAGCAGTCTGCAACATGCAGGCTTGCGCTGAACGTCGTTCACCTGTAGAGACTTTGGCCTGGCATGGCGGGAGGCGTGCCTCAGCAGGCGCACCACGGTTTATGTAGAGGTCACAGACTGCGTCGACGTCGGCGGGCACAACCAGCTCCAGCACCGCGTCGGGCGTCAGCGCCAGCGACTGCTGCATGAGGCGCAGGCCGTGGGGCAGCCAAGCGTCCAGGAGCGTGCCCTCCTCCTCCACCACCCTGCAGCGGCGGCGCCAGCACTTGCGACGCGGACGAGTGACCAAGCATGTGGAAGGCTGCTCAGCGCAAGGCTGCCAGCGCAAGGCTGCTCAGCACAAGAAGGCTGCTCAGTTCTTCTACTGACCACAGTGTTGGCCACCTGTCCTGAAAGTCAGAAGGCGCTGTCAGCACATATGTCGAGGCTTACAACACAATTAATGCTTCACACGGACGGTGACTCTACAGGGACACCAAGAGCCAGGCGGCTGCACCTGCCTGCTCGCGGTTCCCAGCATGGGGTTCTGCGCATGCGCGCTCAGAGCTGCAGGCGGCGCGGCGGCGCGGCCGCGGCCTGCTCGAGCAGCCGTGCAGCGGGCCGGCCCAGTGCATGAGGGGCTGCTCGCCGCGTCGCTCAAAGCGTGCCTGCACTGCTCACGAGCAGCCACCAGCAGGGCCTGCTGCAGTGCGGCCTTGCGCGCGCCGGTGGCCGCCATGTCAGCCCACCGCTGAACACTATAGGCTGTACGCCTGAGCAGCAATTGCAAGCAAGGACTCTGTCCACGGCTCTGACGACCTTCAGCTCGTCCGAGGAGCCATTTCGGAACTGTGTCGTATTCCCTTCAGCAGGAGCCTTTGCTGAAAGGTCCTGTTACTGAGCAGAGCCCTCCAGCGCCCCCGAGCGTTAGCCTGACGCTTTGTGCAAGTCTCCAGTGGTTGCCGAGTCGGACAACGAGAGCTGCCTGCCTGAGAGGAGCTGGCCCATCACAGTATATGGGCTGGATGGGCTGACGCAGGGCAAGGATGAGCGGCGGGGGGCTGGCCGGGCCCAACCCCAACAAGATAAAGGGGGGCAAATGGACCGTTGTGCGCTTCTTCCTGTGTTCGGTGCGCCGGCGCCCTGCGCATCGCCCTACCCGGCCGGAGCGCGGCCCCCGCAGCTGGCCACGCTGTTCACAGCACGCTCCTGCTGCTGCTGTCTTGCCTTGCTGAGGGCTGCGTGCGCCGCACTGACACCGTCTCAACTGCAGGTCGGGTACTCCATCGCCTGGATGACGCTCAGCTCCCTGCTCAACGACTACAGCGACCTGTATGGCCCCAGCAGGTGCGCGCGCCCCGCTGCAGGCCCCGACGCGAGCGCCGACCCGGCGCTGCACCGGTCGCCGGGCGCTGACCGGCGCCGAGCGCGCGCAGCCTGCTGCTGATGAACATAGCCTACTTTCTGCCGTCCATCCCGCTGCTCGTGGTGAGCAGCTTCTGCGACGAGTGGCTCGACGAGCGCTTTGGTGCGCCCCGGGGCTCGCGCCGGGCACATGGCGTTCACAGGCCTGCCGGGAGTGGCAGCTGACGCGCTGCGGTGCCTCTTCCGTGCCGGTGCCCTCTCCGTGCTCTTTCTGCAGTGTGTATGCTCCATTTTGCAAAGGTGCCTCCGGGCTGCTCAAGGCGTGGCCTTCCCGCATCTGAGCACTGCTACTCGCCGCGCCTGCTACGAAGCCGCTCTGAGCCCTGGACCGGCAGCTCAGGACCGGCCCGCCGCCGCCGCGCGCCAGGCGTCACGCGCGTGGTGCTGGCGCGCCTGGTCGCGGGCCTGGGCGGCTGCGGCGTGGTCTGCGCCGTGTTCCCCTGGCTGCCGGAGACCATCTGGTGCGAGGGTTGGGGCCATCTGACGTGAGGTTTTGGGCCATCTCCCGTGTAAGGTCTAGGGCCAACCGCTGTGAGGGTTCAACGTGCGCCCCCTGCTTGCGTACCCACTGTGCCGCCTGGCGAGCGCCGCGGCCAGGGCGGACAGCGGCCCGCCCTGGCACACCAACCGCCTCGTCTGTCCTGCTTGCGGGTGTTGATGAGGCGCGCTCCTGCCGCTCTCTGAAGCATGGGGTCGGGCATCCTGTGCTGCAGCCCCAGCTCCTTGCACGCCCTCCGCCAAGCTTCTGCGGCGCCGCCAGCATGGCGCATATACCCGCCCGCTTCGGCCCGTCCTGCCGTCGGGAGCCCTTGCCGCTGACCGCCGGACGTAAGCTGGTTCGCCGGCCTGCTGCACGGCCCGGCCAGCGCTCGACCGCGCGGTGCCCGCGCCGCAGGTGGCTGCTCGCGACGATCACCGCGCTCGGCTGCGCGAGCGCGGTGGCCTTCAGCGCGTCGTACCAGATGGTCGCGCGCTTCGCGAACAAGAACGTCATCTCGCTCGGGCTCGGCTGCGTGGGCAGCGGCCTGGTGGTGCTGGCGCTGGAGCTGGCGCTGGGCGCGCTGCCCGGCGGCGTGCGCCGGCGCAACGTCTGGCTGCTGGAGCTGACCGCAGGCGCGCCGTCTGGGCCCCTGGCGCAGCGGCGCTGCGCAGGGCCTCTGTCTCGCGTGGCAGCGTGCTGGAACTTGGGTTAGGGTTAGGGTTAGTGCTAGGGTTAGTATCGCACTCCCGGCGTGCTGCTGCCGAACCTGTCCCGTGTGTGTGCACGCTCTGCAGGCACTCCTCGTGCGACCGGGCGCTCGGCCAGCCGTCACAGGAGCCCCGCGCGCGCAGGCGTGTGCCTGGCGGGCCTGGCGGCGTCGGTGTCGCTGCTGTCAGACCACTGGCGCGCGATCGAGGCCTGGGCGCCGGCGCCGGCGCCCGACGCGCTGGACGCGCCGCTGCTCAAGCAGGCGCGCGGGCGCCCGCGCGCGCGTGCATGCCCCGGTCCGAGCCCTGTCCGACGGCTCGCTGGCGGAGCGCCGCCACGCCTCTGTCCAGCGCCGCCCCGCCTCTGTCCAGACTTCCTCGCACGCCCAGCCACCTGCACCACAGGATGGAGTGCTGAATGCGCACCCGCACACCATGCTGAGCCGCATCCGCGGCGTGCCGCCAGTGTGACCGGTGAGCGGGGGTGCCCAGGACGACGACGGCGAGCTGGGCGCGGAGACGCCGCGCGCGCCGCGGCGGCACAGCACGTCGCTGGCGCGCCTGGAGTCCGCGTCGGTGCTCATCAACTACTCGCCGCTCGACATGTTTGAGGCCGTGTCGGAGGGCGCCGCCTTCAATGGCGACGCGCGCTACTCGGCCTCCCTGCTCACACGTGCGCGCGCTCCCGCACGCGTGCTGCCGCCGCATGGACTTGCTTCGAGCAGGCTCGCAGCGGTGCCAGCGAGTGTTTTGTGGCACCTCCTCCCTGGTCGTTGCTTGCCGCCCTGACTGCGCCCAGCGGGCTTGGGGATGGGGGACCACGCTGGTGTCGGGGACGTATCATGCGCTGGAGCCGCGCACATCCCCACCATTCCACCCATCAAACACACAAGCCCCGGCCCGACGCGGGCAGGCTTGCTGCTCACGACGGGGCTGCGCGGCGCAGACATCGCCGAGCGCGAGACCCTGGCGGCGCGCATCCAATCGACGCCGCTGCCGCTGGGCGCGCGCACGTCGGGCGGCAGACGCGCGGTCTCTGTCGACACCGCCACGGCGCGCGCCGCCGCGGCGTGCCTGCCCCGCGCCCTGCCCCCAATGGACGGGCCAGGGGGCGCCGGCGCCGCGCGGCCCGCGGGCGCCGCGCGCACTGGCGCGCCACCCTTGGCGCCCAGCAGAGGCCCCGGCCCGGGCGCGCAGCAGCAGCCTGCGGCGCCGACGGCGCCGCTGGTGCCGCTGCCGTCGCCGTTCGACGATGCCAGCGGCGGCCGCGAGCCCCAGGATGCCGGCGCCGAACCGGAGCCGCTACCCCAGTCGTCGGCGGCGCGGACCAGCTACGCGTGGCTGGGCCAGGCGCCCGTCGGCGCCGGCGCGGGCGCCGCGACCGGCGGCCCCGCCGCCGGCCGCGCGCCGCCGTGGCCGCCCGAGCGCGGCCCGCAGGCGGGCAGCGGCGCGCGCGACCCGCCCAAGCCGCCCGAGTCGGTCGCGTCAGCCGGCGGCGGCGGCGGCGGCGGCGGCCTGCGCGAGGTGCTGGGCGCGTGCGCGGCGGTCGTGTTTGCGCTGTTCTGCAGCGGCGTCTACTTCGTGCTGGCGTTCCCGTTCTTCACGTACGTGCCGAGCTCGGGCGGCATCGGCGCGCGCCTGCCGCTCGCCAAGGCGCGCGCCCGTCTTCATGCGCAGACCGCTCCTTATTTTGCTTCACCATGCATCTCACAAAGCCTGGTATTTTAGAGAGCCCCATCGCCCTTGCGCGCCCTGATGGTTCCTGGGGCGGCGAGCGGGCTACACGGCACACCCGCGCGGCTGCCTGGGCAGCTTGTTGTGCTGCTACGCTGTTGCTCCCTGCACGGCAGGGACGCTCACGCGGTCCGCCCGTCGCACGAGTCTGCTCATCCTGCTGATGCAGCCTCCCGGAGCAGGCCCATGAGGCAGGCCCCCTCGCGCTGCCGCCGGTCATCATGCGCGCGGCGGGCGCGCTCAAGTGAGGGGCAGGCATGAGGTACCCGACCCTACCCTACCCTGACGCGCCCCGCGCCGCAGGTGCTCTTCTTCGCGCGGCTGTTTGCTGACGTGACGGGGCGCGTGGCGCCGCGGCTGCGCCACCTGGCGCCCACCTCGCCGGCGCTGCTGGCCGCGCTGGGCGCGGGCATGGTCGCCACGCTGCCCGGCTACTTTCTCTACATCCTGGCCGGCCCCAGGTGGCACAATGACACGGCGGCCGTGGGTGCGCCCCCCGCACGCCGTGCACGGCCCGCCTGAGGCGGCGCCTCGCGCTGCACTGCGTATCTTGTACGCGGCCGCCCGGGTGACACCCCTGTCGGAGCGCTGGAGCTCCGTCAAGATGGGCAGCGGCTGCAGCAGGCCCGCTGGCCGCTGCGTGGTCTCCTTGTTGCGCTGGCAGCGTAGGCAGTTATGCAGGTACTCGATGACGTCGCTCGTCAACGCTGGCCACTAGTTCTGTCGCCGTACCTTTTCGAGTGTCTTGTTGATGCCACGGTGGTGGAAGTTGCGGTGTCGTGCGACGGCTGATGTCGCACGACGCCGCGACATCTGCGCACCGTGGCAACAACAATACGCTGGAGAAGGTACTCCGACAGTACAGGTGGCCAACGCTGGCGAGCGATGCCACTGAGTACCTGCGCGACTGCCGACTCTGCCAGCGCATCAAGGCGACTACGCAGCGGCTGGCGGGCCTGCTGCAGCGCTGCCCATTGCTTACATGCAGAGCGGGAGTGCAGGCGTGGCCCGGTAGAGCATGCATGTGAAGTTGTAGTGGCACCGGGCGATGACGACTGGGGCGCCAGGGAGCGCACAGCCGCACATCGCCATGTCACCCTGCAGAGTCACTGCCACAGCGACCGCGGTGCCAGCTCAAAAGATGTGGGATCATTTTTTTTAAGCCTCAGATTTTGACTCGCCGCGCCTACTCGGGAAGCCCAGCGAGACGCGGCCGCGCGCCGCAGCGTACATCGCGGGCTGCTGGGCGGTGGGCGGCTACGTGAACACGGGCGCGTACTCGCTCGCGCCGCGCCTGGTGCGCCCGCAGCTGCGCGCGGCCGCCAACGGCCTGCTGGCCATCACGTACCAGGTCGCGCACACGTCCGGCCTGCTGGCCGCGCTCGCGCTCGCGCTCGCGCTCTTCGGCGGCCTGGGGCCGCGCTGAGCCGCACCAGCGCGCGGCCGCGCTGTCTCTGCCGCGAGCGCGCAGACATGGACCGGGGGCAGGGGTGTAGGAATGGAGTAGGGCAGGTGGCAGCCGCCGGAGGGTGGCTGGGCGGGGCGCGCCGCGGCAGGGGCGGAGGGCAGCGGCGGTCTAGCAGCTGGCTGCCTGAGGCAGGGCAGGCATGAGCACAAGTGGGCCGGGGCAGGCGGCCCGTTGTGTTCGCGGTGCTCCGCAAGCCAGGCCCGCAACTCCTCGCATGGGAGCTGGTGGGCTTGTTATTGCTGCAGGGTGTGCGTGGGACTGACGGCAGTGCTGTCGCAGCTGGTCGCCACAGGCAGGGCGTTAGATCGTCGTAGTAGGCGCACACAACAGCGCCATCACTTTTGCCGAGTTTGTCTTGTGTCTCACAAACGTCAGTTTTGCATTCACACGCCGCGGGCACGTATGCATGTGTGGTGCCGCAGGCTAGGCTAGGACAGCATGTTGAGTGGGTCCTGCTACTCTGCTGTGTCAGTCATCCCGTCCCGCCCTGGCACATGCAAGCGCGGGCTGTCTGCACTGCAGACTCTGCAGGAACGCGCGCCATGCGCATGCTTGCGCCCCCCGCTTGCCCTGCACTCCTAGGAGGCGTTGCTTTAATCTGGTGAAGCTGGCGCCCTGTGAAGCGCGAGTGTGCTGCAGCGCCTAGGAGCGCTGCGCCAGCGCTAACAAGTGCAGCACTGTAGGCCCGTCGGGCGCTTCAGGCCGTGTCCCTCGGGGGTGTCAGTGTAGGACTCACAGACCCCTGTCAGAGGGCAGCTCCGTAGCGTAACGGATCAGTGAGGTTGTAGCTCTGCAGGAGATCCTGACACGGCCTTGCTGCGTGCAGTTTGCTCGCCGCGTGTTCACGTCTCAAACGCTTATTGATTCATGCAAAACAAGCGGCACTGGCAGGCTCGTGTCTTTACCCACACCTCTGAGAGCAAAGCCTAGAGCTCAGGCTGCAGCGGCACGCCGGTGAGGCGGCAGCTCTCCTCCCAGAGCCGCGCGGCCAGCACGGGGTCGCGCGCGCGCCGCGACGCCTGCGCGACGCGCTTGTTGGCGACGTACCTCCCGGCCACCTGCCGCGGGCGGGCCAGCGCGTCGCCGCAGCAATGGGGCCGCCCGCCGTGTGCCCCGTCGCTGACGCCTGCCATGCACGTTCACCAAGTCACGGGCTACAGGCCGCCCGAGTGCGGCGGTCAGGGCCTCACCAATCAAGCACGCCTGCCGAGCAGCTACCGTAGCGCCGGCGCATGGGCCCATGCTAAGAGCCGCGCGCGTTTGCTTAACCCCTCCAAGCCCTGCTCGCCAGATGCCTACCGCCCGCACTCTGCGCCCGCTCTGTCGGCGCGCCGGCCGCGACCCCCACCCAAACCCTACATATGAGGCGGCCGCTCGTCTGCGACGGAGCGCGCCTGCTCGGCCGGCGCGCCGGCCGCGAACAGCATCGTGCCCACCGCGTGCTCCGGCGGCAGCAGCAGCAGCGGCGTCGCCGCGCGCAGCAGCGGCGCGACCTGCGCGCCGGCCTCGGCGCTTGGGCGAGCGCCCGCACTGGGTGCGCATGCATGGTTAGACTTGGTTGCCAACATGGCAGGCACTGACCTGGGGCCCCGCCCTCGTGCTGGACCCAGGCGGCCACCACAACGAAGCATCGGTGTCAGCACACGGTGTGATGCTGGTCATGCGTCATTTGATGACCATGCGCCATTCCGCATGCGGATGTGGAGCGATCAAGACAACGGCATCAGCGGCCACTGCTGGCTGCCCAATGCACCAGTCCTTTGCCCTCCATAGCACGCTAGCCTCTGCCCGAGGGCGCGCCAGGGGCGCGCCAGGGGCGCCAGCAGCGGGATCGCGCTGCCGACCAGCCACCCGCGCGCGAGCGTCGTGTTGATGAGCCCGGGGTGCACCGCCAGCGCGGTGTCCCCGCCACTGGCTGGGTCCCTGGCGCCGGCAGGCCAAAACAGTCTTGGAAGGGTCTGGCCCTGAGGTTTGGAGATGGGGTGACTCAGCAGGAGCCCAGGGCGCCTGCCAGTCAACAGTGCCCTATAGCCAGCTCCGAAAGGAGTGATGGCCGTGCCAGGACAGGCGGGCATGAGCCATAGCGTGGAAGCAACCCAAGAGCACATCGCAGGCAACGCCCTGGCAGCTGAGAGCGGCCCGCAGCCGCGCTGCACGAGGTCGACACAGCTCAGGGCGTGGGCCCCAGCCACCTGTCGAAGCGGCGCTGGAACTCCGCCGCGGCCAGCGCTGCCGCGAGCTTTGATGCTGCGTAGCCGCGAAAGCCATTGTACCGCCGCCGCATCTGCGCCGCCGGCATGACCTCACCGCAGCCTGGCTTGCCTGCCCACTGGCCTGGAGACAGCGCCCGCGTTTGTGCGGCGCCAGGACAGCCTCATACCAGTCAAGCCGAGCCCGGCAGCATACACATGCCCTGCTGTGCTTGAACACGCATGCGTAGCCCTGCCCAAGCGCACACCTGCCAGCAAGGGCCCCGCCTGCAGGTCATGCGCACACCTACCCTAGCAACACCCTGCCAGCAAAGCGCCTCGCCTGCAGGTCATTAAAGTCCAGGTCGCCGGCGATGTGCGCCAGCGAGGACAGGAACAGCACGCGCGTGCCCGCCTCGACCGCCCCCGTGCCCGGCCGCGCGCCCCGCCGCGGCCGCCGCCTCCGGCGCTGCTCGGCGAGCAGGCCGCGCGCGAGCAGCCAGTGCCCCAAGTAGTTCACCTGCGCAGCGCTCTGGCACTCGGCAATGTCCTAGCAGTAAACGGCGACGCCATGTCTGTGCAAAACAAGCCGCACGCAGCCGTGCGCAGATCGTGAATAATAGGGAGGCGGTCTTAGCACGTGGCACCGCGCAAATGGCATGAGGACTTGCAAGCGAGTGCACTGCACCGCAGAGTGAGGACTGCACAGGGCTGCGCGGTCAGCGCCCCGGGCAGGCGCGCCTGGAACTGCTGCTCCATGCCGTCCGCGGTCTGCGCGCGCGCAGCGCCTCAGCGGCCAGGCGACCGGGCGGCGCGAGCCAAGCGGCACACAGCGTCCAGGGGAGCGAGCGCTGGTGCAGCAAATAGCAGAGCCGGCCGGGCGCCAACCTGCATGCGCCGCGGCGGGGCCATGACGCCGGCGTTGCAGACGAGCAGGTCCAGCGGCGCCCTGCGCTTGCTGTACGCCGCGACGCACTCGCGCACGCTCGCGAGCGAGCTCAGGTCCAGCCGGATCGCCTCGGCCGTGCCGGCGGTGCAGCCGGGCAGCGGCGCCGCTCCCTCTAGCGCCTGGCAGGCGCGGCAGGCGCGCGTCAGTCTGCTGAGGTGGCGTCGCCGCTGCCATAACAACACCGGCGAACAAGGCTGCCGGTTGCCCCAAAAAACAACGCAAGCCGGAGCGCATGCACGCAAGCACCATCTGCATACTGCCTGCCTTGCTGCAATACTACCTCACCGATAGTGTACACTGCAGCAGAGCGCACCTCGACAGCCTCCCTGCCCCGCTCGAGGCTCCTGCAGGCCAGCACGACCTTGCCGCCGCGCCGATACAGCGCCCTGGCCGTCGCGAGCCCGATGCCCTGGTTCGCGCCGGTGATGAGCACCGTCTTGGCGCTGAAGGGGTTGGCGCTGCCTGTGTACAGGTCCTCGGGGCTGGGCGGGCCGAACAGCGTGTACGCCGCGTTCAAGCGGATGTTTTCAAAGAACTCATAGGCACCGACCGCATAGGCTGCCGCACGCGTGCGCAGCCCGTCGACAGCCTCGTCCACGCCCATGTTTTTTTAATTTCGCCCCAAAAGGTGCGCCTCACCAACTGCCACTCCCAAGGTTCTTCCAAGAGTGCGCCCCGGTCGGGCACTCCTGAAGAAAAAAAACCACGGGCTAGACTCGACAACGCACCGTGAGCGCACTGTGAAAGACAACTAGCGCACCTCCAAGTCGCCAGCACTGGGTGTCTGAGGTGGCTGGCTGAAGCCGCGGCGCGCGCAGAAGTGGATGTGGGCGCGGCGCCGCCAGCAGCTGTCCAGGGCAGCGTCGCTTCTGCAGCGCGCTTGCTCGACAGGCGCGCCTGCCAGAGTGCGACCGTGTTCACAGGCGCGGAGCAGGCGGTGACGCGTCACAGCGCGCGCAGGCTCGATAGAGCACGTCATCTTCGAGGCGGCGCCGGAGGGCGCGCTGCGCTCCATCGCTGAGGCCACGCGCGCTCAGAGAGTGGAGGTGAGGCGCCCGTGCTGACAGGCGCAGCGGCGGGCGCTCCCCGCGCACGGCTGGCGCCTTGCACGCGGTCCACCCTCAACATGGCTCAACAGCACAACTGTTCTTCGGTGCCGCCATACACTCAGCGGAGCACCTCTTGCTGTTTCGACACAGCTGTCACCAGCCTGCCGCAGACTGGCGCTCAGACTGACTGCCCCTTCGAGTGCCGCAGGCGCTGGACCTGTCCGGCTCGCAGGACCTTGTTACTTATAAAAAACTGTCACCAGCCGGCCGCAGACCGGCGCTCCGACTGTCTGATTGACCGCCCCGCTGCGAGCGGCGCAGGCGCTGGACCTGACTGGCTCGCAGGACCTGGTTTGCCGCAACCTCGTGTGCGAGCAGGCGCGCCCGCTGCGCGCCCGCCGCCGGCCGCTCATCCTGCGGCAGCAAGGGGACATGCCGGTCTGACCTGTGCAAAACCTCAAGTGCGATGTGGTGACGCCGCGGTGCATTTGCAGCCGGCCGCACAGCGCGCAGCGAAATGGGGGTTGCGCCGGCCCGACCCGCAAAAGCCAGGCAGGCGCTCAGGCAGCCGGTGTCCCTGCGGCGCAGGTGGGCCAGCCGTGTGTCTGCCGCCTGGCGCAGGTCCTGGAGCGGCATGCGCCGACGCTGGGCTGGCTGTCGCTGGCGGGCAACGCGCTGACGCGGCTGCCGGACGCGCTGGGCGGCCTGGCCGCGCTGCGCTACCTGGACCTCAGCGGCAACGCCCTGGAGGCACTGCCCGCCGGCGTCCTGGTGCTGCCCAGCCTGCAGGCGCGCCCCGCCGCTTCACTTGTGCCCAAGAAAATAGAAAGCTGCTGGAGGCGCTGCCCGCCGGCGTCCTGCAGCTGCCCAGCCTGCAGGCGCGCCCCGCCGCTTCACTCAAGCAGCGGCTCGCTGGAGGCCGCGCCTGTCCGCATAATGAGGCTGCCCAGCCTGCAAGCAGGTCCCGCTGCTGCAGCCGCGCAGCAGCTGCTGGAGGCGCTGCCCGCGGGCGTCCTGCGCCTGCCCAGCCTGCAGGCGCGCCCCGCCGCTCCAGCCGCACAGCAGCCGGTGAAGACAGCGCCGGTCAGCGTCCTGCGGCCGCCCAGCCTGCAGGCAGGCCCTGCCGCTCATCCTGCGGGGCCGTCTGCGCGCGCCCTTCCAGGCGGCGCGCCGCAGGGCCGCGGGTCAGGCAGTGCGGACGCGCCGGCCGGGCGCTCAGGGGGCGCGCGCTCGCGCAGGTCCTGAACCTGAGCCGCAACCCGCGCAGGTCCTGAACCTGGGCCGCAACCCGCGCCTGACCGAGCTGCCGCTGCCGCCGCGGCCGGCCTTCCTGCCCGCGCTGCAGGAGCTGTACACCGACCCGCAGCTCTCGCACATCCTGCCGCGCATGTTCGAGGCCGCCATGGTGCCGCACATGACCCAGGTGGGCGACGGCGGCAAGGGCCGCATCGTGCCCTGACCCTGCCAAGTTGAAGCCCGTGATGTGAGGGCTCCCGTGGAGTGTGGGGCCGCAGCCCTGGTGCCCCCACATGACCCAGGTGGGGGACGGCGGCATGGGCCGCTTCGTGTAGTTGTGCCTGTCACAGTACTACGTGTTGGCCATGGAAGGGGGCAGCTCAGCAAGCGCTGCAGAGCTGTGGCCTGTCTGGTGCCATGCGCAGAGCGTCAGCATTGCCTCACTTTTGCTGAGTCGTGGCTTGGTCCTGGCCTGGGCCGTGTCGAGGCACTGTTGATTGGGCACATGTAGCAATAGATACCATCGTCAGCGTCTCATGCGTCTGCGTTTGAACAGTGCATTGCAGGTCTCTCGACGCCATGCCCAGGCTGTCTTGCATTCGGGTAACAGTTTTGGGACAGTGTATGGACCGTAGAGTATGTGTTTTAGGAAACACTTCATTCTGCATAGCGGTGGCTGCCCATCCCTCGAGTGCTGCAGGCAGCATTGGCAGTCACGCATAGGTGCAAGTGTGAGTGCAGTGTGCGTGCAGGGATGGCAGCAGCGCCCAGAGACCCCCCACATGTATTACACTGCCGCTGTAGCTGCACAAGCTTGCTCTCACACTGGTGACGTTCATTATCGTTCATTATGCACACCCCATGCGGGTAATCACAAGGGACCATGTTGCCCCGTGGCACATACCTGAAATAACCCTGTTGTTCACTTATTTTATTTGGCGAAGGACACACACCACATACAGCAAAAGCATGACGGCAGATGCATCGCATACATACCTCTTAGTGGGCCAGGGCAACACTGAATACCAAACTTGCTGCATGCCTCCCTTGTGCTTATACCCGGTCAGTTCTCAACATGGAAGCGCCCTGGTTCGGTGCGGCAGCGAAGCAGTCGAGGCAGGTGCGTGAGACGCGGTGCTCACATCCCGCTTGCGGGGCCGGTGGTGCTGCCCGGACCGGCGTGCATGGGGCCACCCACAGCCGGGCGCATGTTTGGCGCATCCTTCTTGGCCTCGTGCTCCTGCGAGGCGGCCCAAGGAGCTCGTGACCCACACAAGACAGGTCATGCAGGCCGCATGCGCTCTCAGACAGAGCTGGCGTGATGTCCTCAAGCAAGCAGTGAACAACGTCTTGAGGGCCAGGCGATATTGGCTGCTGCAGCAGCACAGGCAGCCTGCATTCAACGAGGCAGAGCCGGCCCGGGATAGTGGCGAGTAGCTCGGGGGCCGAGCGCACCCAGGTCCCCGGAACGTGACTCTTCATCTCCTTGGCCGTGCTGCTGTAGTGGCCGATCCCAGCGGCTCCGGTCTCGGCGGCTCCCATCCCAGCGGCCTGGTTGTCGGTCGCCAGCCCGTCGCTCTTCGCCGCGTACGCCTGCGCGAGCGGGCCTCTGTCGCCACGAGCAGCGCGGCGCTGCGCTGCCGCGCCCATCAGGCGCGGAGCGCTGGTGCGAATACGCCGGCCAGACCCTCGTGGCTGACCGCATGCTCTGTGCGTCTCAATACATGGATCGTCACTTGGCGTGACACCAATGCTGCCCCGTCAGGGTAAGCGCTGTCCTCCAAGTCCAGCCGCTGACAGAGCAGCGGCGCCACAAGCGATGCCGGCACGCGTCTGACAGGCGTCGTGGGCGCGCACGTCGGTGCCGGGGATGCTTTGCTTGATCTTTTGCAAGATTCCGCCAGACGCAACCGCCGGCGGCTGCTCCTCCACGCGCGCGTCCGCGTGGTGCCCGTGCGCGTTGGTCAACTGCCGGCGCGCACACCAGGGTGTCTGACCCGGCAGTCCGGGTTGCGTTCCCATGCACGGCACCCAGGAGGGTCCAGGCACGGCACGTCAAGAGGTATTGTCTGGCCGAAGAGCGCTCGCAAGAACCAGCAGGAGGGCAGCAGAGGCCTGCGCCGGCCCAGGATTTGCACGCAGCCACTGTGCATGCAGCGTCTGCAGGGCGTGAGTGCAGACTGCTGGCGCGCCGACAGCACACGCGCTGCTGGCCCCGTCTGGGGACACAACACAATGAAGGGCTGTTTGGGCTGTTTTCTGGCCACTTGCATCCAATCCAGCTGGTGCAAAAACTGAGCTCTCCAGCAGGAGCTGGTAGGCTTACCCCAGGGCGTGCGCCCGCCGCGTCAGGAGCCGGAGTCCCGGCGCCCGGCCCGATACCGGGGTTGCCCCCCGGTCCTGCACTCGGGTTGGCAGCGTAGCCGGCCCCCCCGGTTGCTGTCTGCGGCGCTGCGCCCGGGTTGCCGGTGTAGCCGGCCTGCGCCGGAGCAGCGTGGGGTGCTGCGACGGCGCCCCCGCCCACCCCCGTGTGGGGGTGCATGCCAGGGACGCCCTGCTGCACCTGTCAAGCACAGGCACAGCTCATCCAATGAAGCTCAGCGGCACTTTTTACGCACAGCATGTCAGAGCCGCAGTCCTACAGGATGGGCGTCGAGCACAGACATGCCCGTCCCTTGCCTTGAGTTCCCTGCGAAACTCAAGTGCCTGGCTGCAGGCACTGTGAGAGCTGGAGCAAGGGGTGCACGCAGGCTCCTTGATTTCGCATTAGGTTAGGCACGCAGCAGGCCTGCACGCAGAGCCCCGCTCCCCAGGAGCGCACCGTGTTTGTACTAGCAGTGCTGTGACCCGCGCTGGTCGCGCCTGGGTTGCCAGCACTCCACTGCACCCCCCAAGCGCACGCGCCGCCAAGTCAGGTCCCACAGCATTTTGGAAGCAGGTCAGGTGCAGACTCTGTCCGAGACCTCAAGATATCAGATGAGCAGATAGCTTCCTGCCCCAACGTAGCTGGGGGGTCACCATCCAGGCGTACTACGTGCGACTCACCTCGGTAGTCTGAGGCTGCGCCATGCCGGTTCCAGACGAAAAGTTAACAGGTCGAGCGAGGCGTCGAACGTTGAGTAGGATCGACTCCATGGCTTGCGTTCAAATCACACAGAGGGATACCCTAACCCGACACAGGCTTTGTATGTGCACGTGCAACGAGGTCCGTGCACTGATTTAACGCGCACTGACTCTACTGCACCGATTTAATGTGCAGAGCAGTGAAAGGCAAGAAGTGGTGTGAGAGGGCCGATGGAGGATGGCGGTGCGAAGCGCGCGACAACACGACCTTTGCTTGCAGTGCTAGGTTGCTGCTAAAGCAGACCCAGTCACGAAGACACGACAGGCAGGAATGCAGAGAAAGCTACTTACTAGCTCTGTCGGCACACCGGGGCAACTGTCAGACACATATGTCAGACATATCTGGAGCCGTCAGCAGACATGGGGCGCGCTACCAGCGGTGCAGCTCGAGTGCTGCAGCACGTGCATCCCATCCCGCCTCAGTCGGCCCGTCAAAGGAATGGAGCGGGGCTAATGGCACACAAATGCCCTACTACTGGCTCGTCGCCTCTTGAAAATCATGGTGGGCAGTCACACATGCGCGGACGGACGAGCACAGCACCGCGCACAACACCAGCACTCTGTAGCCTATTTGCTGCAGCATGCAGAACCGTGCTACTGTGGAGCTAAGCCATTCCTAACCATGGCTGGACAAAGCAAGCACTGCATGTCCATATAATCAAAGTCAGCTGAGGGGGGCCGTGCTCTGTGCGCACTCGGGGTGTACAGACAATGACAACCTATGGCAAATGCCACACATCAGGCCCGGGCCAGTACGCCCGCCCTGGATGTCTCCAGGCCGCACGCGCCGGCCTGCGCCACATAGCACGCATGGAAGCAGCACAACGCGCCGCTCGCATGCATGGGTTCCTTGCGCACACAGGCTTGCATGATTGCCTCGCGGATAAGGTGATGAGAGGAACGCCTGCCCATGAGCACGCGCGCTCTGTCAACCGACATTTTTAGCCGTGATTTAGCCGTGACAGCAAGCTGCGGCGGCCCGCGCTGCACCACCGCCACCGGCTGCGCGCGTCTCCGTCTCGGACTGCAGCCCGGGAGGAGCTACAGGTCGGCGCCCGGGGCCGCGCCGCCAGTGCCGGCCTGCACCTCATCCGACTTCTCCATGTACTCCTGCGCAACACGGACCGCCCGCTTATCAGACTGCGCGCAGGACGCGTGAGCCCGCGGCCGCGCCAGGCAGGGCCTGCGGAGGCCGGACCGGCATGCGGCCTGCCAGGGCACAGACACCTTTGCAGCCGCTCACGCAGTCGTGCCAACCGTGACCTGGTTGGCAGGGCACATGCAGTGACGTTGTCAGCCTTGTTGGGCACTGGCAGGCGCGCCGCGGTGGCAGCGACCACCGGCGAGTAGACGTGCGCCCTTGCCAGGCTGTGCTGGCGACAGCACACACTCCACGCACGACAGACCCGAGCGCGACCATCCTCCGCGGCATGCGTAGGCCTGACAGGGCAGCCGGGAACAGCCCGCAGCAACACACAGGCGCAGCATGCGCGGCGCGGTGGGCATGCTTGCAGACGTCTGCACGGGCTCTGCAGCATAACAGCAATTGCATGTCACGGGCTCTGCACCATAACAGCAATTGCATGTTGGTGCGAATGAGTCGGCGGCGGGGCGGCGCGCGCACGGTGGTGCCCGGCAGGTGCCGCTTGATCTTGCTCAGGAAGCTCCCAGAGGTCGTCCGAAAATACTCGCCGCCGGAGGCGCCGGACGAGCGGGCGAGCTCGGGCGCGGCCATCTGGCCGGGCGCGCCCAGCTCCTGTGCGGCGGGGCTGCGGTCAGCGCCCGCGGGCGGTGTGCTGGCGCGGGGCACGGCGCCCGCGCTCGTCGGGAGGGGGCGCCCGCGGGCCACCAGCCTGCGCTGCCGCCCGCGCACGACGGGGCGCCAGCCGCCGCGCCGCACGGCGGGCGCACGCGTGACGCGGCTGCGCGTGCGCGCACCCGGCCACGAAGGCTGCTCGGGGGTCCGCGGCTTGGCAGCAGCAAGTGAGCGTGCACCCAGTGCCGCGGCCGCCCATCCAGCCGCTTATACGGCACACCCCGGCGACAGCGTCCAACACGCACAGCCCCGGGCGGCAAGCACTGGACCAGCACTGGACCAGCAGGTTGCTCAACCATGTGAGCATGTGAGCGCCTCTCGCGGCAGCTCTCTGCATGCGCAGGGCCCGGCGGCTGCGCTCCGCGAGTTTGGCGAGCCGGCCAGCTCGCACGGCGTCCCAGCAGGCCCTGCTCGCACGACCCGGCACCCGACAGGGGCTGCCGCTATAACTCCAACCCTATGACAGCATGGACACTGACCAGGCCCTGAGCCGTCCGGACCTGCACCGGGTCGGGTCCAGCTCACCTGCGCCGTCACCGCAGCGCCCTCTGGGATGGCGGCGTCGGTGCCGCCGCACGCAATGTCATCGCACTTGTTCATGTACTCCTGCGCGGGGGCGCGCGCGGTGGCCAGCGAGCGGACGGGGCCGCGCGCGGCAGGCGGAGGAGCTCGCCCGGCCACAGGAGGCGCGCATTGTCAGGCCGCCCACGCCTGTGAGGGCGCTGCATGCAGGCTCTTGTGCCGCGGTTGCGTGCGCGGGGCAAGCGCAGGGCGCCAGGAAACACATACAGGTGGACATGTGCTTGATGTTTCCTTTATATGATGATTATATCATGACATAATAAATAGCAGAGCCCATGCATGCCCGCCACGCCGACGCATTCCACAGGTGGACAGCCTGCCGGGCGCCGCGCTGGGGGCCTGGGCGCACGGTGGTGCCGGGCAGGTGCCGCTTGATCTTCTGGAGCATGCGGCCGGACGAGGTGCGGAAGTACTCGCGCCCGGCGGAGACCCTGCCGAGGTCGGACGCGGAGTCGCGCGAGGACGACATCCTGGACAGCCCGGGCGTGGAGTTGCAGTCGGACGAGATCCTGGAGAGCGGCGGCCCGGCCTGCGCGCAGCCGAGCCAGACTCAGCGGCGTGCGCACGGCGGCTGCGAGCATGCACAGCCCGGCCCGCCGGGCGCCGGGCAGCCCGAGAGCGCCAGCCGCTGCCTGCGCGCTGCCACGCCCGTCAAGCGCGCGGGGAAGCACAGGCCGGGTCCGGCCCACTGGCGCACGCGCCTCACTGGACCTGCGAGGCGCCAGCAGAGCCCGAGGTGTTAAGTGGTGGTCAGTGGTGGCCGCCCACTCGCGCCCGCTGCTCGCCGCGCAAACACGCCGACGCGTGTAGACGCCAGCACGGGTGTGCAGCTGGAACGGCCTTCGGCAGCCGGTCACAGGGCGCGCTTGCTGGGCGCTTGCAGCGTGTGAGCATTGCAGGCCGCAGCAGCATCCAGCCTCCAGGATATGCAGTGCGATAGCCGGGCCGCCGTGTCAGGACAGTGTTGCTGGAGCTCGTTACGGCCTTGAGTGCTGGCCACCTGCTGACATGGTGTCCAGCACTGGGCGCCCATCTGCATCCCGGGCGCCACCGGCTGGGTCGCTCTCACGTGCTGCGCAGGTCTGCCTTGCAACACACTCACGTCTCACGCAGGTGGCCGGCAACTATGGGACGTGGCCTGTCGTGCTCTACGCTTCCAGCCCCTGTTCAACAGTGATGCATCGAGGGCCTTGTCACACATGGCTGCACAACCACAACTCCTGTTGCTGAGCAGGTGTGCAGGTAACAACACTCGCAGCGTACTGCTACACCGTACACACCAGGCCGTGCGACGTGCTTTGCAGGACAACACCGCCTGCCCGAGGCGGCAATCACCTCGTTCATGGTCTGCGCCATCTGAGTCGATATGCGCCTGCCCGGGAGGTCGTCGGCTGTATGGCAGACACTATTCGTTTGGAAAGTGAAGCACCTTTTGTCTCGGGAATAAAGTGGATGTGGGATGACGAAAAAAGAGCCTCGCAGTTGTGAGCGCCCCTGCACTTGACAGGCAAGTGCCAAGGCCCTGCTTGTAGCCCTATCTTTCATGCTGCCTGGTACAGGCAGGGAGGCCGTGAAATGTTTCGAGCAAAAACAAAGGCTTCCTGGGTGTGTACGCTATTTTGCTGTCAACTCACTAATAGCCATATTTTCCAAACCAAGAGCATGGGATGCTGACTGTCACAGTCAAACAAAACATTCCGTGCACAGCCTGTACATTCCGTGCACAGCCTGTACATTCCGTGCACAGCCTGTACATTCCGTGCACAGCCTGTGTGCACAGCATAATAGCCTATTATCTGGCAGATAACTTCCATTGTAGTGCCAACCTGGTTATGGACATTGTCGGTGCCAATTTGATGTATGGACAACAGTGCCACCCTGATAACCCAGCCTTTTGGATGTCATCAGTGTTCAGTCCACGAGTAGAGCAGCCGTGAGCAGCTAAGAGCAGCTCACGACCATATTTATCGGTTTTCATACACATCGCTCACGACATTTTCTAGGTGTGCACATGCGTTTTCAGAAGAAGCTCATGAAATTTGACCCATGCGCACTACACCTCCTCTGATGGTTACAGGCCTTGCCATATGGCACACAGACAACACGCCCACTGCGCCCCAGCAAAAAGATTGCAGGAAAGCAGCTCCTACGTACGAAAACATCATCACATGCCAGAGCAGCCCTCAAAGGTCACCTGAAGGCCACCCTGTTTGGGCCACGTCTGGATGGGCTGCATTTCACGCTTGCTGACGGGTGTTCATAGCCCAGCCCCTGGCTCAAACAGCCAGCTGGCCGCAAACTGCTTAGACATGCTGCAGGACTAAAGTATGCAGATGACTTCTGCTTGCTGGCGAACTCGCCAACTGAAGAGGCGCCCAGGGACATGACCTTTGTGCAAGGTTGCTGCCATAGCAGACGCAGACACGAAGGCACTACAGGCAGGAATACGGAGAACGCCACTTAATAGCCCCTGTCGGCACACAGGGACAAACGTCAGACACAACTGTCAGACACGTTTCGAGCCGTCCGTCAGCAGACGTGAGGCGCACTGCCAGCGCTGCAGCGCGTAGCGCTGCAGAGCGTGCATCCCACCCTGCCTCAGTGTGCCCGTCAAAAGAATTGAAGCGCGGCTAACAACACACACACGCCCTCCTACTGGCTCGCCGCCTCTTGAAAACCCACGGTGGACAGCCACACACGGCGGACCAATGAAGCGCAGCACCGCGCACGACACCAGCAATCTGTAGCCTGTGTGCTGCAGCGGATTCGAACCATGTTGCTGTGGAGCTCAACCACTCCTGTGTAGCATGTGCGCTGCAGCACGTTTGAGACCGTGCTGCTGTGGAGCTAGACCATTCTTAAGCATGTGCTGGACGCAGGAAGCACTCTACGTCCATAATCTCAGTCGGCGGGGTGTGCTGTGCTCTGCGCGCACTCGGGGGGGTACAGACTAGGATGACCTATGGCAAAGCCACATACTGGATCTCAGGCCCGGGCCAGCACGCCCGCCCTGGGGTACCTGCAGGCCACACATACCTGTTAACAATCAGGCAGTGCATAGGGGCTGTGGGATGATGTGATTGGCTTCCTGATATATACACAATTCGGATGCTGTTTGTCAACTCACTAGAAGCACATGCCGAGATATGAGTTGTCAGTGCATATCTGTGGGATGTGAGAACAGGCTTCTTTCATGAACATATAGCTCGGTGTACGTACACAGTGCGCTTCCAGAAAAAGCTTGGAACCACGAGCACGACACTTCTGATGATTACAGGCCTTGCCATATGGCACACACGCAACATGCCCACTGCGCCCCAACAAAGAACATTGCAGGAAAGCAGCTCCTATGTACGAAAACAGCTCGGCATCATCACATGCCAGAGCAGCCCCCAAACAAGCAGCACGATGCTCACTCGAAGGCACACACTGATTCGTGTCATGAGCCTCAAGTTGCTAGACATCCATCAAGTGCCACCCCGGGCAAGCCCACTGAGGCGACACATTTATTGTTGAACCATGCGGTTCGATCAGATGCGGCCGGTGCCCGTGGTGTCGGTGCCCATGCCGGTGCCCGTGGTGCCGGTGCCGCCCGCGGAGCCCGCGGCCGTGCCCGTCGCCTTGTCTGCAAGACCAGAAATCAGTGTTAGCATACTGGATGAACAGTTGCTGCGTCTATATACAGGGTAGAATATGCAAATAGATCAAGGTTCAACATCATGGACGAGGACTTGGTGCACTTGGCAGTGCAGGGTTGGGGGCGCACATTGCGCGCGCTCCTCCGTGCACGGCACGTGCTTGAGGATCTGCGCGCCACGATACACTTTGTCAGGTACGACCGAATTTCATCCACACCGGTCCCCATGTTCCGCACACGATCACCGATGATCATGTTCGCAACAGGCCCGCACAGACGCGACATCCGCAAGGGGCACTGTCACACACTGCATCACGTGCATGCTTCAGGGTTGCGCGCCTTCTCCTTCATCGACTCGCCGGTGCCCGAGCCGGTGCCGGTGCCGGTCGTGCCGGTGTGGCTGGTGTGGCTGGTGTGGCTCGTGTGGGTGCCGGTGCCCATGCCGGTGCCCGTGCCGGTGGTGGTGTCGTAGCCAGAGCCGGTGCCCATGCCGGTGCCCATGCCGGTGCCGGTACCCATGCCGGTGCCGGTGCCCATGCCGGTACCCGTGCCCTGCATGTCCTGCTTCATCTGGTGCTCCTGCGCGACGGCACACAGCAGCTCCTCAGTGCCAAGGTGACGCTCCTCTGTCTCGCAGACGGCATCATGGATGTAGCGGGGGCGCGACGACAACAGTGCCCTGCAAACATTACAGGCAGCGGTGATAGAAAGAGGTTTACAACAGACATTGAAGCACATATCCCGCAGTCTCAAGCCCGAAGGAGCTCCGCACCGTGGTGCCCGGGATGTGGCTCTTGACCTGGCCCATGGTCCCGCCGGACGTGCCGCCCATGCCGGTGCCCATGCCGGTGCCCGTGCCGGTGGTGGAGCCGTAGCCGGTGCCCGTGCCCATGCCGGTGCCTGTGCCCATGCCGGTGCCCGTGCCCATGCCCGAGCCCATGCCGGTGCCCTGCATGTCCTGCTTCACCTGGTGCTCCTGCAACCCATGGCACCAAAGCAATAAGGCCAAAATGCTTTGCAGAATGCTGCAGACAATGCCGATTGTCAGCAGCAATGCTGTAGCAGCAAAGCCAGCAAAACACCATCGGTGTCGTCTACAGCAACGTCAGCAAACCCTCTGTCACAACATGCAGAAATGCTGATGCGCCCACGCGCATAACGCTGCTGCACTATCACGGCATGCAGTGGCTACTACTACATCATCGTGGCCACCTGGGACCTGCCAGTGGCGCACCGTCGTGCCCGGGATGTGCGACTTGACCTGGCCCATCATGCCACCGCCCGTTCCGGTGCCGGTGCCTGTGGTGGTGTCCGTGCCCATGCCTGTGCCCATGCCGGTGCCCGTGCCAGTGCCCATGCCGGTGCCCATGCCGGTGCCCGTGCCGGTGTGGTGGTGGCCGTGGTGGTGGTGGCCGTGGTGGCCAGTCGTCGTCGTCTGCGCGCAGCCCCATACACTGTCAGGACCTGCGTCCATACAGGTGACTACAGCGCTTTATGTAGAGATGTAGCTCTACAAGCATAACTTCCGGGGCGCACGTCAGTGGTCATGCCGCCGGCACCCGGCGCAAGGCCGGTGCCCGTGCCCATGCCCGTGCCGCCCATGGTGCCAGTGTTGGTCTCCGTGCTGGGCTGCATGCCCGGGATGGCCGACTTCACCTGCAAAGGCAGCCACAGGCGTCAAGCCACAGTTGTTTTCCACATGAAGACGAGGCGTCACCACCTACGGCATATGTGCGCACTCGTGTGAAAGGTGTACCAGAAAGTAAGTCAGGGCGAACCAGGCATACACTGGCTGCTACTTCAACAGCACTCAATGTTCCGATAGTGTAACAAAGCCGCCTTGCACTGCTCTTCTACAAAACTCGTTTGGCCCCAGGACAGAATCAAAGATGCACCAAGGATCGGGGCTGGCCAGTGCTCACCAAGCACGCCCACAACCACTGCTGACGCCTGGTCAAGCCCGACAACAACCGGGACGCCGCTGGTGAACAACAAGGGCCGGGTTCGTCAAATCACAGAGGCCCAAGGGCCGGCCATGCAAGGGGTTACAGGGCAGACTTATCCCGCCCACCCTCCCGGGCTGGCTCACCTTGTCCACCATGGACATGCCCTGGCCGGTGCCGGTCGTGCCGGTGCCGGTCGTGCCGGTGCCGGTCGTGTACTGCGCGCCAATGGCATGCTCACGTCAGAAAACATGGAAGCTAGGTGCTCGGAGCAGTGCCACTGCCACTGCCAGTGCAAGGAGTAAGTAAACAACTCGGACTTGAGAGCAGGTGAGGAAACAGCTTCCTCTCCAAGTCTAGCTGGCAGATTGCACGCGCACACATGCTGCATGCACCAACCCTGGCGCAGCGCTGTGTGCCTCTGCACTTGTAGGCGCACGATTGGCGCAGGCAGCACAAATAAAAAAGCGCAATCAGACAAGGTTCAGCAGCGATCGCTGCACAAGCGCGGACCTCCGTGTTCGTCGTGTTGTAAGACATCGTGGCTGGTTGGCTGTGTTGAGGAGGTGAGTTGGCTTCTGGTTGCTGGCTGATTGCGGTTTGGTGGCTTTGTGGGGAAAAGGATGATTGCTGACACTGTGGATGGGCCTGTCAGATACCCTTACAGGGTTCAAAGCTTGCACTTCATCCTGGGTGCTGACTCTGCTGGCCTGCGCTGCATTGGCTGACAGATTCAGAGCAGAGCATCATTGTCAGGAGCTGCACTGTTGCGTGCCCGAAGCTGCCTGTGTGGCAGCCTGCTGCACCGGCGCGCAGCCTCACTCAAACACCAGCGGAACTGTGACCTCCGATCCGCCTGCACGGCACGCGCGCACGTGTCACTGGCTGGCCGCAAGCAGCCACCAACCTGCGTCTTTGAGTGTGCCAGCGTGCCAGCCCCCCGCGTCAACACGACACAGCACAGCCAAGCCCGGTCGCACAGCCGAGCGCGCACCGCCTTGGCAGGCCGGGAAGGCTGCGGCGCTCAGGCGGCCCCGGATGGCAGCAAATACGTCTGCGCGCGCGTCGTCCGTCGAGTACTCCGCCGCCGGCAGGGGCACCAGCGTGTCTGTCAGCCACTCCAGGCCCTCCACGGCGCCGCCGGCCGCCACGCGCAGCCGCACCACCACCGTGCCCACGCACGGCGGCAGCTCGCCGAGCTCCTGCGCATGGCGGAGGTGGTCTGGCAAGAGAGCGGCGGGCACACGTGCTCACCTCCTTATCAGCTGCCGTGATTGCATTGCACGCTCCAGCCACGCAGCCATGTACAGCCAGGGGCTGCAGCACCGCCTCCTGACCGCCACAGTCCCAAAGCACGGTGCGCCTGACGGTCGGCCGCAATAGATGTTGCCGCCGGCAGCTTGGCGCCAAGGCGCCGAACGCCCGCCGGCACCGTTGCTCGCCCGGCAGTGCAGGCGCGGCTCGGGGGCGCGCCTCTGACAGGGGCTGCATCGCCCCGCCCAGCGCCTCAGCGGCGGCCTCCTCAGGCAGCGCGCCTGCGCGCCTGGCAGAGCTTATGCAGTACCCCTGTCATGGGGCGCCCTGCCAGCCTGCGTACCACCTGATTTTGACAATAGGTTGTGCCGACAGCAACGCCTCCCTGGTCGTGTGTGCCCTAACTCCGTCCCACTAGAACCCAACGCCCTCAGCTAGTGCGCCCTCAGCTGAAATGCTGCAGCCTTACCAGCCGTCCGGCGTCCCTTCCTTGTGCCGATGCGGTGGACGTGTCACAAGCGCGTGTGCACGTCCTTGATCCTTGGCCTGGAATGACGCACCGTTGAAGAAGGGCGTGGGCTCGGTGAACCAGCCGGTCACGACGAGGCGCCCTCGCCGCGGGTCGCGCGTCCCCTCGACGGCGCGCACGCCGTGCGGCAGCCGCGGGTCGAACAGGGTCAGCCGGTTGAACGCCGGCTCCACCGCAGTGACCTGCTCGCCCGCCGGCATCCAGCTCACCCAGGCTGGGGGACGGCTTGCCGTGCGCTGCAGCTCTGCTTGTGCACCACGCCGCTTGGCGCCGGGTGAGCACGCCATGGGTGTGCCAGTCAAGCTCAGGCGCGGCCGGTGCATACGCAACCACCGCTGCGCTTGGCACGTGCCAGGAAGCTGTAATCATGAGCAGATGCAGGCGTGGCTGATGCAGCGGGGGAGACGCGTGGGGCGCATGCATGCGGCGCGCAGGCGGGCGGCACCAGGCTGCCCATCTCCAGGCCCGCCGACGGGTCAAAGCCCGGCCAGTAGTTGAGCACGCGCGGCCGCATGAGCAGCGTCTCCCCGCCGGCAAACGCGCGCGGCTCCGGCGTCAGCGACAGCACAAACGCCCACGGCCCGTGCGGCGCGTCCGTGTGCAGCTCCTGGAAGGTCAGGTAACAGGGCTTCAAATATTGAAGTTCAAACTCCGCTTTTGTTGTTTTTCTTTGCCCGCCGCCAGCAGGGGGGCGGCCATGAGCGCTTGCGGCGCTCCAGCGACACCACCCAGCGCGCGCTCCCGCAGGCGCCGGCGGCGCCGCCTAGCAAGGTGCGATGCGACCCAGGCACTGGACGGACCTCTCAACAGAGGGCGAGGCTGTGTGCTGACCTGGCGGCAGCCGTCGACGTAGCAGGCAACCCACGGCGGCGACATGCCTCGGCACCCCAGCTCGCGCTCGCCAAACTCCAGCAGCGCCGCCTCCAGCGCCTGGTACTGCGGCCGCGGGAAAAAGGCGTCGGCCGGCGCGCGCAGCAGCGTGTACCTGCGCGCCCAGCGGCTCGCGGCCTGCTGCTCCGGGTGTGGACCATCACAGCAACAAGCAGCTCTGTTCATCTGTCTGTGCCGCTGCTTAGGCCTGGCGAGGCCAGCTGCTTCTCCTGTTCTCGCGCGGAACGCAGCACTGCTGATGGGCCTGGGCGTGGGGGCCGGCCGTGGCCCGCACTGGTTCTCCACGTGCCAGAAGTCCCAGCAGAAGCGGTCCGCGGTCGCCTCCAGCGGGTTTGCAAAGCTGCGCGGGCGCGCGTCAGCGCCCCGGTGCCGCCTGTGCAACTGAGTGTGCGCGCACGCTGCCAGCGGCGGCGCCGCCGCGCTCACCGAGCGTCAAAGTGCTGCCGCAAGTCGAGCGCGTCAGCGTACCACCCATCGTAGGTCCGCAGGTGCACTGCCTGCGCGGGGGCGTCCGGGCCTGCCGCTGCGCAGCCTGCCCACTCGGCACCGCAGCCTGCGGCATGCTCCGTTGCCGCAAGCGTGCAGCGTACCTGCAGCAGCCGCACGGCGGGATATGGCCGCTCGCAAGCGGCACGTTGCAAAGCAGGTGCCGAGCTCCGCCCTGTGCGCGGCCAGCAGCGCTCGCATCCAGCCGTGCGTACTCACGGTACTCTTCACTCAGGGCGCTGAATCTTGGGAGGGCGGTGACTCTTGTGAGCGTGAGTTGAGATCAGCTCGCTGTGTACGGCAAGCCCTTGAAGCAACCCCACCGCTGGGAGAAGCAGCAAAAAAAGGCAGCAGGTCTGGATGAGCGCCAGGGCGGCGCCCCTGGAGCAGCTGGACCACGAGGAGCTGCAGAGGCAGCACGCGCAGCTGCTCCGCACCGTGCGCTCCTCCTCGCCCGGGTTCCAAGCAGCCTCGTGAACTGTTTCCCAGTGCTTACAACTCGCTCTCGCCCTGCAGGAGCGCCTCTGGCAGGTGACGGCTGCCGAGCTGAGAGCGCTCAAGCCCGGCCGTGCTGCCTTCCAGCGCTGCGGCAAGCTCTTCCTCAAGGCGGAGGGCTCTGAGTTAAAGCGGGTGGTGGCGGGTGCGCCGCGCTCCAGTCCTGGCGGCCGTGCCGCTGCTGGCTGCCTTGTGTCGACGCCAACCGTGGTCGCCCGCAGGGAGGCTGGAGCAGGTGCAGCAGGAGCGCGGCAAGCTGCAGGCGGCCGGCCGTGCGCCCGGGCACGGGGATGGCCAGGGGGAATAAGTTCAAGCAGCGGCCGGCGGCCGCGCCTGCCGCAGCGGCGAGCGCCGGCGCGGCCCCCGCAGCGGCTGCGACCGCCCAGGACGGCTTGCAGACGGACCTGCGCGTCAAGGAGAGGAGGCAGGGGGGCGCGGCAGCGTGCCAAGCAGACCCGCGTGGCTCCGGGCCCGCGCCTGCGCCTGCGGCGGGCCGCAGCGGCGCCAGCGGCGGGGCGGATGCGTGCGCCGGCCGGGCCGCGCCTACGGTCGCAGCGGGCGGCGGGTATGGCGGCGCAGCGCTTCACAAGGGCGGCTGCAGGCCCGCTGCTGCGGTGAGCCGGAGCGGCGCTGCAGGGGCCGGCGGCGGCGCTCCCGCGCCGCCCGGCAGCGCGCTCGGCGGGCCGAGCGGCGTGGGCGCCGCAGGCCGCGCCAGGCCTGCGCGCAAGCGCCAGCGGGGCCTGGACGGTGATCAGCGCACGCCGGCCGCTGAGGCCGGCGCCGCCGCCCGGAGCGCCCTGGGAGCTGCCACGTCAGCCCCTGGCGCGGACGAGCCGGGGCGCAACCGCCGGCGGGCATCCGTGGGCGCGGGTGCGGCCGCCGCGCCCGCCGACGCGCCGCCCGCAGCCCCTGCGTCCGGACAGGAGCAGCCTGGGAAGGCCGCAGGCGACCGCCGCGGACGTGCAAGCGCGGGCGCTGCAGCAGGGCCGGAGCTCGCGCGGCGCGCGCGTCGGGGGCAGGGCGGCGCAGCTGCGGCCGCCGCGCCTGCGGCCGCCCCCGTGACCACGACGCTGCAGCCCCCGGGCGCCCATGGTGGGCGCCTGGATCGCTCTGTTCGCAGCGTCGCACCGGGCTGAGCTCGAGGGAGGATACAGCCATGGAGCTGCACTGCCCAGCACTGCTTCCCGTGCAACACAGTACCCGTCCCACTGTGTCTGACGCCAGTGCGTCTGCCGGTACTCCTCGTGGCGTGGTCCGCGCCTTTGTGCTGTTATGTGGGCGGCCCTGGTGGCCGCCGCGCATTTGCCACGGAGCTGCTCCAGGGCTACAGCAGCTGTCATGGGCTCACCACGAGGCGCGCGCGCGCCTGCAGGCGCGCCCATCAACGCCAACTGGGCGGCGCTCAAGGCGGCGGTGGGCGCGGGCGCGCCGCGTGCGCCGCGGCCGGAGCGGCCGGCTGCCGGCGGCGGCGCGCGGCCGGAGCGCATGGGCGCCGCGGAGGGCCCCACGCCGGTGCTGGCGGTGGACTGCGAGATGGTCGGCCTGGGCCCCGGCGGCGCGCGCAGCTCCCTGGCACGGCGCGCGCCCGCGCCCCTGCACTGGGGACTTTCGGGCCGCCAGCTTCCCCCCTTCCCCTTTTTTTCTGGGTTGCAGGGGCGAGGGCCGGCAGGTCTTGCGGTGGTCCGATCGCAGCGCCTCAACTCGGCGTGCGGTCCGCCCTCGCTCCGAGGCGTGCTCCAGGACCGCAGGGCCGCGGGGCGGCGGCGAGTGCCGCCGTGCGTTCGACGGCGCGCTGCTCGCATGGGAGGCCACCGCAGACCAGCATGCCAGGGCCTGCCAGGGTCTGCAGATGCGGCCGCGCCACGCCTGGGCGCTGCGGCTGCGCTGCGGGGGCGTGCGCGCCCGCCGCATAGCGCGCCCGCGGGCGCGCCGGGCCGCTGACGCCGCGCGCGCGCGCGCAGGGTGTGCATCGTGAACAGCGCGGGCACGGTGCTGCTGGACCGGCCGGTCGCGCAGGCGGAGCGCGTCACGGACTACCGCACGCGCTTCTCCGGCATCCGCCCGCGTGACCTGGCTGGCGCGCCGCCGCTGTCCGAGGCGCGGCGCACTCCCCGGCGCAAGCGCAGCCGCGCCGGCGCCCGGACGCGTAAATAGAGCTAGCACCTGCTTCACGGGCAGTCCGCTCACAGTGCGGTTTCCCTCGCTGGAAGTGGGCGCGCTGCGCGCTGTGGCTCACTGCACCGTGGCGCACGCCACAGTGCCGGCGCCCTGTCGCTGCTCCTGCGGTGCAGTGCTATGGCCAAGGCGCGCGCGCTGCTGCGGGAGCGGCGGCCGCGCCGGCGCGCAGGTGCAGGCGGAGGTGGCCGCCCTCATCCAGGGGCGCGTGCTCGTCGGCCACGCCATCACCAACGACCTCACGGCGCGCGCCCGGCCCTGCACACGCGGCCGTGCGGTCGCACGTGTGACTTGTCTGGTAGAGAGGCCAGTGTCTAGTCACAGAGGTAAGCGTGGCATCTGCCTGGTGTATTGCGCCAGGCTCATGCTGGAGTCCTGAAGGGTCTGATTTCGGGAGCGAGGCCCGGCGAGGCTGCCGGCCCGCGGGGAGCGCAGCCGGGGCGGGCGCGACGCGCTTGCAATCCGCAGCGGCCCACACGGGCATGCCGCTGCCGCCAGGCAGCCTCAGGCATCGCCGGCCTCTGGCCCCGGCCCTGGCCAGTGGATAGGGTGTAGGGGTAGGGCCCTGCACGGGCACGCCGCCGCTGCCGGGCGGCCGTCACAGGCATCGCCGGCCTCCAGCCCCGCCCCTGGCCGATGACTGGGGTACAGGGTCATGGCCCCGCGCGGCCGCGCTGCCTAAGCGGCGGCCGCCGCGCGCGCAGGCGCTGCAGCTGGGCCACCCGGGCCGCGACGTGCGCGACACGGCGCGCTTCCCGCCGCTGATGCGCGCGGCCGCGCCGGGCCGGCGGCCGCGGCCGCGCGCGCTGCGGCACCTGGCGGCCGAGCACCTGGGCCTGGCCATCCAGGCGGGCGAGCACTCGCCGGTGGATGACGCGCGCGCTGCGCTCTACCTCTACCAGAAGCACCGCCGGGCGCGCGCACGCCGCCCTAGTCGCGCGCATCCGGCCGCGAGGCCGCTGGGCCGCCCCGCCCGATCCTCCTCCTGTGGTGCGGTTGCCGAGCGGCGCTGCGCACGCCGCGGCAGCGCTGACCAGGGGCGGCGCCCGGCGCACGGGCGAAGGGTGTCCGCCCGACGGTCTGTCGCTGTCAGAAAGACAAATTGGTCGGTAGTACCTGCCGCACAGACGAGCGCAGCCTCGCTGTCTGCTGTGTGATCTGTGGCACAGCCGGGCGCGCGCTCAGCGGCGCAGGCCGCAGCAGGTGCCTCGTGCCTTGCCAGCAAACAGGCCAGGGCGCAGCTGGGCACCGCAGCCGCCTGCTGGCATCCCTGCTGCCGCGGGCCCGGATAGGATTGGTCCATACCCTATCCCTTGCGGTGTGTGAGCCTGACCAGGCGCGCCCGGCGCGGCAGGAGTGGGAGGCGGCCATCCAGCGCGGCGTGGTGGCGCAGCTGGCCGCGCCAGTGCGCGGCGGCGCCCCGGGGCTGCGCAACCCGAAGGCCGGCAAGTCCTTTGCGCAGCTGGCCGCCATGGACGACATGGTAGACCTATGAGCGGTTGGGGGTGCTGCGGGCCGGGCCGCCCTGCGGCGTGCTGTAACACCGTTGTCACCCCGGCTGCTTCCGTGCTTCCCTCTGCCCGGAGCTGCTGCTGCACAGTAAAAGGCAGGCAGCCGCCGAGCATTATGCGCGACAAGTGCATAGCGGGAGTGATTAGGGGCGCTCCGCAGCAGTGGGCGCGTCGCAGCGGGGGCGCCGCGGCTTGTGCAAGCGGTGCAGTGCAGTGACCTCGCAGGGTTGCATGCTGTGATGAGCGACAAACTGGATCCAACAAAACTCAGCCCCAGCGGCACACAGCAGCGGGACACAGGACGAAACCAACGATCGTGCCGTAAATAGACGCCAAGGGCAGCGCCAAGGCCTCAAAAAGCGGTGCCTCCGGCGGGCGCCCGGCCGGCGCCGCGCTCACACCGGCGGCGCGCCGGCCGGCGCGCCGTTGCGCTCGGCGCGCGGCACGTCGCCGGCGACCAGCGGCACTGGCTGGCCCGAGTACTGCTTGGCCAGGCCGGGCCCCGGCGCCTGCGTGAGCAGGATGAGCGCGTGCGGGACTTGGACCTCAACGTCCACCGCGCGCGGCCGCGGCGCCGGCGCCTCGCCGCCGGGCCGCAGCGGCGCGCCGCCCAGCGCTGCCGCAGCGCCGCCGGGCAGCGGCGCGTCCACGGCCGCCGCGACCCTACGGCGCAGCCGCTCCTGCGGACAGGCACCGCATCGTCGGGCGGCCGCGCACTTGACGCGCTGCCGCGGAGCCGACGTGTTGCAGGCTGTCTGGACTCCCGCACCCTCGCACAGCTCCAGAGAAAACCTGCACATTTTAGCCACTGCAGCTGGCGCCGAACCCCACAGGGCCGAGAATGTGTCACAGACAGCATGAGCAGCCTGGCATCGCTGTCGGCCCACGGCAGCCAGACCCAACGGCTTGCAAAGTGGATGTGGCCTCCAAGCGCATCCAGGTTTTAAACCCAGGCGGGGGTTCTGCACGGGCGCGCGCGCCTGCATCGCGTCCTCGTCGCGGCCCAGCGTGAGCGCCGCGCAGGCGAAGATGAGCCCGCACGGCAGCCAGCCTGCCACCGCCACGTTGAACGCCTTCTCCCTGCCGCGCGGGGCGCCCCGCGTCGCGTTCGCGCCTGGCGGCAACGCCCCCGCCCCTGCCGCCCATGCCCCAGCATCCGCACCGCACACACTATACAACCCCGCAAACTGTGTTCACCCTCCCAGTCAGGCAGCCACCGGTGCGCCGCTGGAGAACCCCGTTCAGACAGCGCCGGGAGGCGCCGCGCAGAGGCCCCTGGGCGGCCTACGCAGGCGCGGGGCCGCCCGGCGCGCACCGGCCCCACGCGGAGATCATGAACGCGACGACCAGCGGCCCCAGGCCCTTGCCCAGGTCGTCCAGCACGGTCTGCATCGCCAGCGTCACGCCGCGCACCTCCGGCTCGTTAACGTTCAGCAGGATGCCCCTGCGCGCACCCCGCCGCCCGCCCCCGTCGGCGAGGCCGCAGCCAGCGCGGCGTCCGCCGGGCAAGGGCAGGCGGCCCCACCGGTCCGCCCAGTGCATGCCAGCCCAGTCATGCGGCGCGCGCCACGCAGCACCGGCGCCCGGGCAGGCGCGGCGAGAGCTGGACGCGTCTCGCGGGCTGCCCGTGTAGGGTAGGGTAGGGTTAGATCCAAGGTCCGAGGTCCTGCGCGCAGCGCGCGCGCCTGGCGTTGGGCCCCGGCGGGCTGGCCAGCATGGCGCCCAGAAAGCCGAGCGCCATGAAGCCCGGCAGCGCGCCGCCGCCGCGCGCGCCGCTGTTGATGATGGCCCAGACGGGCCAGGACGCGGCGACGACGCACGCGCCGGTGGCCACCGGCATCGCCGGCCGCCACAGCGCGTGCAGCCGCTGCCCCAAGAAGCCGCCGCCCAGCACGCCCACCGCGCCGCCGCCGCCCGCGACCATGACCACCTGCGCGCCGGCCGATACAGTAGTGGATATCCCTGCCCCTGGGCCGCCTGCGACCGTGGCCACATGCACGCCGGCCCGGTGCCCGCGACTGCCTGCGGGCATGGCCGCCTGCACGCCGGCCAGGTACGGGGTCAGGCATCCCTGTCCTTGGGCCCTGTACCGCTCGTGGCCGTGGCCACCAGCGCGCCGACCCTGCAGAGGTAGGGTGCCCCTGTCCCTGTGCCCTGTCCTGCCCGCAGCCATGCCCACCTGCGCTGCATGGGCGACAGGCGCGACGCTCCAGGCTGCTCTGCGCGCGCCTGTTGAGCTGTGGCGCGCGGTCGGGGCTGGGACTCGCGGGGCCAGGCGCACGGGGGTGGGGTCCGCGGCTGGGGCGCCCGCGGGCGGGGGCGCGCACGCTGGTGGCCTGCTGCACGGTCATGCCCTTCTGCTGGCTCAGGAAGTCGTTGAAAAACGTCATGAGCACGCCCCAGGGCAGCGAGCCCGGCAGGCCCTGCAGCACGACCGCCAGGTTGGAGCGCGTGCGCGCCAGCGCGGCCGCCTTGCGCAGCGAGATGCGCTCGCTGTACTGGAAGCCGGCGCTCGCATACGCGCCCTGCGCGCGCGGGTTGCCCTCTCACAGGGTTTGTGCAAGGGCGCGCTGCTCGCCGGGCGCGTCTGGGCACAGGGCCGGGGCGGAGCGTTGGTTGCCCAGTAAAAGTCGTTGCACGCCACTCGGCACACAGCTCCGCCGCCAACGCATCGCGAGTGGTCACAGTCACGAACCTATGCTCCAGCGCAACAGCCCGCCGGGGAGTTGGCTGGTGTCCGGGGCAGGGGCGGCGCACGCTGAGCGCCGCCTCGGTGCAGCCGCGCGGCGGCTCGCGCGTGGTGCCCAGCATCAGTGCCGCCGCCGCCAGCGCCGGCAGCGCGACCAGCACGAACGGCCAGCGCCAGCCCCAGACCGAGCCTGCGCGCGGCGCCCGCGCCCGCGTTGATGCCAATGCGCGGCCGGGCTCCCAGGTACGCATCGGTATCGGCGCGCCCGGTGCTGTCCTGCTCACTCTTATCCTCATGTCTGCGCACGGGCCGGTCGCACGGCACCCCTGCGGCAGGACCACGCCGGCCGAGCCGGCGACCGCACGGCCCCCGGCCAGCCAGGCCGCCGCCGCGGCCGCTGGCGCGCACCCACATGCGTGGTGGCACGCCAGGGCGGCCCGGCTCGCAGGGAGGCGGCCCTGCAGCAATAGAGTTATGGTTGTTGATAGGCTTGAGGTTACTGATAGGGTTGGGGCCAGGCGCACCCACAAAGCCGGCGAGCGCGTGGCCCAGCACCAGGCCGGCCGCGACGGCAACCTGCACGCAGGCCATGACGCCGGTGCGCTGGCGCACGAAGAAGAGGTCGCCGACCAGGCTGCACACCAGCGGCAGCGCGCCGCCGATGGAGATGCTGGTCAGCATGCGCAGCAGCAGCAGCTGCCAGTAGCGCGTCACAAAGAACGTCGCCAGGCACGGGCCCTCGCCTGCACGCCGCCGCGCCCCAGCTGAAGTCACGACGCAGCAGCCCGGCGCCCGCCCGCCCACCCGGCGCCCGTCAAGCTGCCTCGTCAGCTGCGGCAGAAGGGCTGCCCTCTTGCAGCCCGTTGCAGCACTCAGGCAATTAGAAAGCATCTCAGGCAGCCGTGGCGCGGGGCGCCAGCAACCCTTGGCGGCGCGCAGGCGGGAGCGGGCGCCGGGGCGCGCCCAACAGCACGATCGCGAACAGCAGGTTGCGCCGGTTGACGCGGTCAGACAGGAAGCCGATGACGAGCGCGGACGGCGCGCCCATGCCAAAGAATGCCGCCGCGATGTAGCCGCCCAGGTACCTGCGGCGCGCGCGGCCCCCCGGCTGCGGCCGCGCGCTGGGCTGGCACGGTGCCCGCGACCCGTCCTGTGCGAGCGCTTTGCACGAAGGCGGATCGGTCAGTGCACACGGGCCTCACGGCGGTCTTCCCACACGAATGCATCAGGGCGGGGCCCCGGCCGGTCTGTTGCAGGTTCGCAACGTCGTTCAAGGGCCAGCAGGCCCGGGGCCGGGCGCCGGCGGCGCGCCGCGCGCCTGTCGCGCTGCTCGTCGTTGAAGTGGAACTCGCGCGCAATGGCCGTCAGGTTGGGCGCCATCAGGTTCTGGTCCGCGTACAGCAGCGCCGCCGTGAGCGTGAAGATGGCGACCATGTACACGCGCTGCACCAGCGGGATGGGGTGCGCCGCGTCGGCCGGCCCTGGCGGCCAGGGTTTTTTGCCGTCAGACAGCCGCACGCGCGTCGGCCGCCGTCCGCACGCCGTGCAGGCCGCGGCGTGAAAGCAAAGCGCTGTCGCGCACAGCCTGACAGGCTGCACGTCAAGCTCTGTGGCTCGCCGAGCTGCCCGCGCCGGGGGCGGCCCGACGGCCCGGCCAGACCGGCGGACTGTGCGCCGCAGGCAGCATGCCCAAGCAGGCTGTACCAAGGGTGAGCAGCGCCTGGCGCGCGGCGACGGGATGCCCACTCCGCCGGGCGCGCGCTGCCGGGCTGGTAGGCAGCCCTCGCAAGCAGGCCAGCCGCCCGGGCGCAGGCGCAGGTCAGCGGTGCCGCGGTCGCGGCGGGGCGCGCACCCTCCAGCTCCAGGCGCGCCGCGCTGCCGGGGCTCCCCGGCGACGACAGCGCCGCGCCGTCCAGCAGCGGCCGGGCGGGGTCATCGCGGCCCGCGCCCGGCGTCACGAGGCCATAGCGCGCCGCGCCCGCGCTCGGCGCCGCAAGCTTGTCCGCGCCGCCCCCGCCGCTCCAGCCCGACTTTGCGCTGGGCGGCGGGCCGGTCTGCGGGGCCTGCGGCTGTGCCGTTTCCGCGTCTGCGCCCCCGGGCGCCCGGGGTGTCACTGCCGGTGGAGCTTGCGAACATCGGGCGCCGCGCCGCTGACTTCGCGTTGCGCAGCACCTGGCAAGCTGTGACAAGCAGGAGGCTCGCTGCTGGAGACACAGGAGGGTCCGGCGGGTGCGAACCTGATAGACTGCACCCCTCGAGGAGGACCTGCTCGAAGCCATCGTGCTCTTCCCCACCGTTCGCCGCAGCAGGGCTGCCGCCTGGTTCTGAGGCCCGCAGTGGCTCCGCTGTCATCAACGCGCGCCGCGCGCTCTGCAAGCCCCCGCCAGACACCCCCGCCCGGTAGCTACTGCTTCATACAATGCGCAGAGCGCAGGTTCGTTCGGAGCTCTGGTCACTCTTGTCCACAGCAGCAGAGATGAGGTGTACTTGAGCTGGCGCTTCCCGTGTGTCGCTCGACCTGCTCTGCAGGAGGACCCGAGAGCAAGCAGCGAGCACAGGTAGGTCATCCTTGGGGCTTCTACTCCTCAGTACAAGGCAGCTGTTACAGCCTATTCAGTCAGCGTCTGCGCAGGTAGCAAGAGCTTTGAAGGGGCTAGCGCTGGCGCTGCATGCCTGCCAAGCCCAGCGGCGAGGTCACCGAGCACCTGCCGATCGAGGAGGCGTTCTGCTTGAGGGGCCACGAGGGCGCGGTGCTGGCAGTGCGCTTCAACCGCTCCGGCACATATTGCCTGTCCTGCGGCAAGGTGTGACGCCCTCCCATGCCCATCACTGGGCTCGAGCACTTGCAGTGCGCCGCTTGAGGCGAAACACTGTGTTTGATGTGCAGGACCGGACCATCCGCTTGTGGAACCCCCACCGCGGCGTATCTATTAAGACATACCAAGGTATGCCACTGGGTGCATGGCGTCCTGTGCAAGTCACCCACGCACGTGACCGAGCACGCCTGGGTCACAAGCACGACTGGCGCAGGAGGTGCTGACTACCCAGCCTGCGCTGGCGTGCAGGGCACGGTTATGACGTCCGTGACGTGGCGGTGTCGCAGGACAACAGCAAGTGCGCTGCAGCGTCTGCAGCATGGCTCAGCTTTGGCGTTGCTCTATTTGCTGCGGCAGACAGCGAGCGAGAGGTTGACAGACAACGTGGGCTGCCTGGGCGCCAGGCTGGTGTCAGGCGGCGGGGACAGGCAGGTCTTTGTCTGGGACGTTGCCACAGGGCGCACCATCCGCAAGTTCCGCGGGCACGACGGCATAGTAAACACGGTGTGCCCCTAGCATTGCCCGTGCGGGGTGCCCCTGGCATTGCCCGTTCAGGCGTCACCATAACCTGAACAGTCCTGCATGCGTTTTGAAGTTGTCAAGCCTGCCTGAAGCGGCTGTCCACGGACGTGAGCCGACGGCGCAGCCCGCCTCCGAAATTTGCGCTGCTGGGGCATTGACCGGGCCCTGATGCTGCTGCGCCGTGTGCTGCAGCTGTGCTGCGGGCCCGGCGATGAGACGGTGGTCAGCGGCGGGTACGACCAGGCCGTGCGCGTGTGGGACATGCGCTCGCGCTCCTTCGACCCCATCCAGAGCATCAAGGCGTTTGCGGACTCGGTCACCGCCGTGCTCGTCACCGAGCGGTGCGCCGCGGGCCGCGCGCAGCCAGGCGCCACTGGAGGCTCAGCGCCTTATGCGGATGCAGCTGTGCAGCCGCCGCGTGGCTCTGTGCATGTGCGGGCTCCCCGTGAAAGACAGGGCCGTGGAATCCCGTGCACGCCGAGGGTCTGCGCCGCGCTGGTCTGCATGTGCGGCTGGCATGGAGCGGTCTGGCAGAGGCGCCCCTCGGCGCTCGCGCTCGTGCACAGGATCAGGCGCAGGCTGCATGCCGCAGGGCTAGGGTATGATACCTTACTCCCTGCCCCAAACCCAGTCGCCAAGCAGGCAGCGGGGCCTGCGCAGGGCGGAGATCGTTGCAGCGGTCGCGCAGTGGGCCCTCACCTCCGCGTCGCTATGTGCCATCATGTGCTGTCTGTGCCTGAATCAATTCAGCTTCCTGCGCAGGGCGGAGATCGTGGCGGCCAGCGTGGACGGCAGCGTGCGCTGCTTTGACCTGCGCGCCGGATGCGTGACGACCGACGAGCTGCGCCGGCCGGTGACCAGCCTGGCGCTCTCGCGCGACGGCAACTGCCTGCTCGCCGCCTGCCTGGACTCGCGCCTGCGCCTGCTCGACCGAGGCAGCGGCACGCTGCTCGCGCAGTACACCAGTGCGCCGCGCGCCTGGCAACGAGCCTTGTCCAGCGAAGTTGGTTTTTGCATCTCATGTCATCACGCGCGAAGCGGGCGGGCGGCTGCTGCACGGCCTGCAGCTGAGCATTGCGCGGGCGCCCGCGCGCGGCGCGGTGTTCCGGCAGCTGCACTGATGCCCTGCGTCTGTGCTCAGCCCGGCGTACCCGGCCACCATGCCTCCTGCTAAGCCAGAATGCATGGCGCGAGGCATGTTATCGTTGCGGTCTATCGAGGCACAGGGTTGGTCGCGCTCTTGCGCGTCGGTGCAAGCGCGGTCCGATCGTGCGGGCGCAGAGCTGGCCGACCCACGCAGACGCCGGCCTGCGCACACCCTGACGGGCGCCGCGCGCCCCGCCGCGCGCAGGCCACGCGCATGCGACTGCCAAGACGGACTGCGCGCTCACGGCCTCCGACGCCTACGTCCTGTGCGGCTCCGAGGACGGCGCGCTGGCCCCTCCGCCTGACCGCCCCTCCCTTTGCTCAGCGCGCGCGCTCGGGGAGCGGCACCTCGCCGAGCACCTCCGTGCTGCGCACAGACGCAAGCTCAGCAGGGGCCGCAATGCGAGGTCGGGTGGGGCGGCCTCCTGACATGGGGGTGCCTGTGAGCATGCCTGCGTACAATCACATGCGCGCCACGCACATGGCTCATCATGCACAGGCCGGCTCAAAGTGTGGAGCGGCCGCTCATACATGCGCGCTGGCTCTGACAACCAGGGCATCAAAGCCGAGTGTCACCAGAGAATTGATACAGAACGTCCAGGCCGGGCCGCCCAAGGGCGCTATGCCGACCTGGGCGCGCGCGGCGCCAGGGCGCGTGTGCTTCTGGGAGCTGGTAGATGAGGGGCTGGTGGCGGAGCTGGCCGCGCACGCGGGCTGCGTGACCTCGCTGGCCATGCACCCGGCGGGCGCCTGCCTGCTGACCGCCTCCGTGGACGGCTGCGTCAAGGTCTGGGTCTGACACGCGCGCGCGCGCGCCGGCGCCCGGCCCAGCCAAGCGGAGAGCCCGCTCGATCTGCACCGGAGAGGCATCCTGGGGCGCGTGCATGTTTCGAGCGCTCTTGTGCGGTGTTGCGGAGGTCGCGGCTGCAATTTGGCTGTTGACAAGGCGGGAAAGCATGCTGTCTCGGCGGCGATTCGTTAAGCTGCCACGCAGGCGCAGCGGTGCCCCAGCAAGGACCAGCACACATGGAGCCGAGCGCCAAAGCAGTGAGGACCACGTCCGAAACCGCCGGCGCCGGCGTCCCGCGGCACGCGCGCGCGGCCGCCGCGGTCAGAGCGCCTGCGGCCGCGTGACGAAGCCAATGCGCAGCGTCTGGTCCAGGATAGGGTCAAGGTAGGGTGCAGCGGTCAGAGCGCCTGCAGTCGGGTGACGAAGCCCACGCGCAGCGTCTGGTCCAGCGCGGTGCAGGCGAACAGGCCCAGCTTGTCGGGCGACCAGTCAAAGCCCGTCAGCGGCTGGCTGGACAGGCCGCGGGCCGCCAGGCGCTCCAGCGCGCCCGCCACGCCGCGCGCCGCGCCCTTGCCGGCCTTTGCGGATCTGCGCCCAGGGCGGGCGCTGAAGCGGCCGCGTGCTTGGTGTGAGCCGCTACGGCCGCAGTTCTGGTCACGGCCGTCTTCAAAAGCATTCGGGAGGGCGGGAGAGGCGGCTACATACCGAGAGACGTACTGAGAGAGGGGCAGGCCAGGGGCGTGCGTGACACCAGGGTTTAGGGCGCGGCCTGGCGTGCGGAGGGCAGGCATGCGCATCCTGGCCTGCTGCGCAGCCGAGTGGCTGCGCACCGCTTGTCCGGGTAGCGGTAGCGGTACAGGCCGACGGTGCCGTCGCCGGCCGTGAGCGCCCACACGTCGCGGTTCTGCGGCAGGTGCGCGACGCACCACAGCGTGGCGCCGTGCTCCATGCCGTCCACCACGCTCGCAAAGCCCTGGCGCACACCCGGTGGGCCCTGAATGTGGCTTTCTTTATATTACCCATATGCACTGTATTACCAGATTTGCCAGGAGCGCCGACCCATTCTGCATGCGGTGGCGGCCGCGGCATGTGAGCAGGGCGGCACGCTGGCCGCGCCAGGTCTTTGGCATGCCGTGTGAGGCCCGCGAGACAGGCCCCGCGCGAGGGGCGCGGGCGCGCCCATCGGCGGGCTCTGCCGCGCCATGGCGCGCCTCCTTGGGGTGCTGCGTGCGCATGTCGAACACGTGGCACTGGCCCTCCAGGCACGTTGCGACCAGCTTGTTCATCGCGATGTCGCGCCGGTCGAACTGCAGGCCGCACACGCCGTTGCCCAGGTTGGCGGCCCAGCGCAGCCGGTTGGTGCGCAGGTCGAACAGCTTCAAGTCGCCGTTGTCGTAGCCGGCCGCGAGGCAGCGCTCGGCGTCGCAGTGCGCGTCGCCGAAGGCGAGCGCCCAGCACTCGCGCGCCTGCGCCGTGCGCCCCCGTCTGGGAGGGGGCCATGCGCTGCTTGCGGAAAGCCCGTCAGCCTTGCGCAGTGTGAGGCAGTCAGCAGTGTGAAGGCTTGCAAGCTTTATGATACCACCAGGTTGGTCATATCAACATGCAGGGCAGTGTAGTCATATGACAACGCAACATCATCCTGCAACAATGTTGTAGTTGCCTTCATACTCTGGCCCAAGGCACACAGCCACGCCTGGTATCAGGTCTTGCCTGATCTGGGGAGGCAGGCTCAAACGCCGCGACATGTGTGTCCGCCTGGCGCACGTCCCACACGCGCACACACCCGTCGCGGCTGCAGGTCGCCACCTCTGGCTGGCCGCAGCCCTGCGCGGGGCAAACAGCCAAAGTTGGCTGCCAGACAGCTGGAGGTCATGCATCCACACCACCTGGCTGGGTACTGCATGTCGCGCGGCACCATGCGCATGCAACTCTATTCCACGCCAGTGCTGTCAGTCTTACGCTGGATCCCTTGCGCTGTGTTGACAGCCTGCTTGAGATGCCTCGACGACCTTCAAGTTTCTAGGAGCTTGTTAGTATTGGTTTATCATGTGCTCGAAGCCACTGGCTGGCGCTGACAGCACCCGGGAAGTATGTACAGGCAGGGACGCCTCTGGCTTGCCCAGCAGCTGCGCACAAGCTCAACACACCTGCCCGCCGCAGCCGTCGACCTTGTTGATGGCCTGGGGATGCGCCTGCACGCCCGCCACAGGCGCATCCAGCCGCTCCAGGTCCCACAGCTGCAGCCTGCCTGCACTGTCCAGTGTCAGCCTTGTGCATTCCTCATGACACACAGCTCTCCTTGGCAGACAGACAAGAGTGCTGCTGCTTGATAGCAAAGTCTCCGTCTTCACGCTGGGCCAGAGCGCGCACCGTCACAGTCGCCGGTGGCGAGGTGGCGATCAGCCAGGCTGGAGGCCGCAAACGTGCCAGACTTGAAGGGGCTCGGCCCTTTGGCTTCGCCGCGCAGTGCCAGCCTGTGGCCCTCGAGCTCGTACACGCGCAGGCACCCGGTGTTGCTTGCATGCGCCCCGAGCACCACCAGGCGCGCACTGTTCGGCACCCACCTGGTGCCATGGATACATTTTCACGTTTCTGCCGCCACGTGTGTGGGCAGCTCTAGCAGGTGGGGATGGTGGCCATGCGCGCATGCCTGGTGTCATGCAGCGTCAGCGGCAAACTTTCACTCAGGTGCTCCAGGATCTGGGGTGCGCTCTCCACCGACATACGGGTAGCTCAACGCTGCGCGGAACCGGCCTCGGGTATAGCCAGCTCAATTCTGGCTTAAGCGTTGGTAACTCCGCCCTCCAAGCTCACTAGGCTAGGGGTGCGTGGGTTCAATATCCTCCTGTGGATTTGCATGTTGCAGGCGCTCAATACCAAGTCTTTTCTTTACGAGACGGGCGACTGCATGCTTCACCAGGCGACCATGGGCCTTGCCTCACCGCTAAGCACAAGTGGACAGAGCGATCCGCGCTGGCGGCCAGCCAGTTCAGCTGGAAGCCTGCAGAGCAGATTCATATGCGGAAAACACTCTGTACCCGCTGCTTGCTTCAAGGGTCCAGCAGGCAGGCGCGAAGGACGCAGTACTCGCCGCCGCGGTACTCCTCGTGCAGCTGAGCCGTCGGCACATGCCGGACCGCAAAGCCGCTCGCCGCAAGCAGCGCCTCAAAGTCCGCCTCACCTCTCCCTGGCCACGCGCGGCATACTGCAATCACAAACAAACACAGCACTCTGGTGGAGTCGGGCTGGCCCTCTGCACACGCCCGCCACGCTTATAACAGTCATTTGCAGTCCAGACAATCCACCAGAACCTGCAGAGCAGGGCCGCAGCGCCTGGCAGCGCCACCAGCCCGCTGCGCGGAGCAGCGCCTGGCCTGAGCGACTCAGACACACGTGCAGGGTAGGGTATGTATCCTATTATGCCCTAAAAATGCGCACAGATCTAGGTCTAAGCATAACCCTAACCAATGCGTGCAGGGGCGCGCGCCTGCAGGGCGCACCCCGCAGGCGGAACGCGAGCACCACCAGCGTGTGCGGCGCGACCAGCGCATGCAGGGTGGGGTTGAGATCCTATCCTGCCCTAACCCTCACCGACGCATGCAGGCGGGCGCACCCCGCAGGCGAAAGGCAAGCACCACCAGCGTGTGCGGCGCGGCCAGCGCGCGCAGCGTGGCCACCAGGCCGGCGAAGCAGCGCTCCTCGTACACGATGTCCGCGCCCGTGATGAAGTCCGGCCGCGCGCCCAGCGCGGCCACGGGGCTGCCCCACGCGTGGTCGACAACCTGGGCGTGCAGGGTTGCCTAGGGTTTACAGGGTCACCGCGCGTGCTGTCAGCCGCGGCGCCGGGCAGCGCGTGTGGGTTGCTCGCAGGCCGAGCGCTTCGGCGTGAGCCGGCTCGCGGCGGGCCGCAGCGGGCGCCGCATGCCCGCGCGCGCGCAAAATTTGCACAGTGTCCTGCATGGCTGCCGCCCGCATGCAGGCGGCCGGCCGGACGGTGCAACAAGCTGCCGGCACGAGAGAAGCCTGCAACCACCGGCGGCAGCGTGCCGCGGATGCAGCGCCCGGGGCCGACCTGGATGCGGTGCGGCGGCGAGCGGCAGTTGGCGGCAGCGTTGGCGCGCGTCAGCGGCGTCACGCGCGGCAGGTCCGCGGCGACCACGTCCGCGCCCGCCAGCGCCAGCGCAATGGCCACGACGCCTGCGCCAGGGGCGCCCGCTCGCGCGCAGGTGCGGAGGAGCCAGACCGAAGGGGGTAGCCACGACCACCTTTGCCGTGGTCTCGCTGTCCACAGGCGCGTCGTGCCGCCGTTGGTTGCTCCCCTTTCTGGCAGCCGCGAGACGCGTGCCTTTGGGTTGCAGTCCCAACACACCGCTCTGCTCTGCTCACGCATGGCCCGCGGGCCCAGTATGCAGGGACCAGGCGCACAATCGGACAGCCGTCGAAGCGCCGCCCCGCTGCTGCTATAAGGGTCGCTGCGCGCTCTCGCGCGGCAGCATGTGCCGCACACACGCACACAACAGCGCAAGGCTTGTTCTGAGGGCCGTTGGCGGGGCGACTGAGCTCGCAGCGCGTCCGCGTGCCGGGGCCGCACCTGTGCCGGTGCCCAGGTCCACCGCGCGGACGTCCGCCCACTGCCCGAAGGGCGGCGCGCGCAGCAGGTACTCCGCCAGCACAAATGCGCTCTGCCACACCACCTGGCGCCGCGTTAGGATGATTAGGAATAGGGTGAGGTGCCCTACCCCCTGGCACGCTGTCCTTTTTACGCGCACGGCAATGCGCAGATGGCAATCTGGCAATGGCAGTTCTTCATCAGGACGTGCACACACAATGCTCCATGCATGTAGCTGCCAGACAAAGTCACCCCGCGCCTGCGGCTGCATGCCATGCTGCTGCCTAGTTATCCCTCCCCCTCTCTACGTTGGGAAGATTAGATGCGCTGTTTCTTTAGCAGACGGCAGCCGTCTGCCCTGCGCACCAGCCCCACCATCTCCAGCGCCTCGCCGCGCTCGCGCGCGTGCGGCGGCCCTGCGCCGCCCGCCTCCACGGCCGCCGCCTCATCTGCGCCCGCGCTCCCTGCTCCTAGCGCCGCACCCCTTACCCTCTGCTGGCGCACGGTACAGCAAGGGGATCCGCTCCTGCCCATCCTCGCATTGGAATGATGTCTGGCAGTCATGCAGCGCTACCTCTGCTTGAGCTATAAGTGAACCGTCGCCCGCAGGTCACCCGAGCCCGGCATGGGTGCAGTGTGCATGCGGCAGTTGAGGGACGGCATGTCCATCCACTAGGCCACAGGGCTGATCCGGAGGTCACCGGCGTCCGCGCGGCCGGGGCCCAGCGGGCGCAGCGCGCCGCTGCCGCGCGGGTCCTGCCGGATCTGCACCGCGTGGCCGCCGACCTGGAACAGGCGCGTCTCCAGGCTCTGGTCCGCGCCCGCGCCCGCCATGCGGTAGGGCACCACCGCCATGCCCGCGCGCGCAGGCCGCCTCAGCCTGGGCGGGCCAGAGCATGGGCTTATGTAGGCGGTCACAAGCAGACCGCCTCAGCCTGGGGGGCCCAGAGCACGGGGGAGCGCCCTACCCCGCCCTATACCCTAGTCTGGAAGGATGCGCAGGCCAGGCTGGCTCACAGAGCTGGGGGCCGGTCGGGCCCAGCACCGAAGCGGGTGTGGCAGAAAGTGCGCGTGCTGCGGCTGTCCCCTGGCTCAGGGTCATGACGCGGTGCGCCAGCGTTGCTCGAGGCCTGAGCCGGTGGAAAGGAGCGACAGCAAAGGGCCACAGCCTGACGCATGTGAAGCACAGAGGCGTTACAGCAACGTTGCTGCTAGAGCAACTGGCGGGTGACGTGCTCATGCTCTACAGCCACGCCTCATGTCAGCGCATTCGCCCTCCAGACAGGCATTCGAGCCGCGTGCAAGCCGCGCTGCCTGCGGCAGTGCCGCCTGCGGCAGCTGCGGCGCAGCGCGCGCTGGCACAGACCGGCGCGCGAGAGCTGCGGCGCAGAGCTGCTGTTTCCCGCAGAGCAGCTTGGCAGCAGAACGACTGCGCCAAAGCGATGCGCAGTTCGTACAGAAGCGAGCAGGTGCCAAGAGGGCTAGGGGGCGCAGCCGCGGCATGCACGGAAAGGCTGCTGGGAAGCGCTGCAAGCATCGTGACTAGTGGAACACCACTGGCACAGAGCCGAGGAGGCCATGGTATAACAGCACCATGCTCGGCACAAGGCATGCATGAGTGTGACCCTCCAGCTTGCAGGTCTGCCCGTGGAGGACCCACCCAGCGGCAGCGGCGTCGCGCGTGCGCGCTACGCGAAGTAGCGGGCGCCGATCAGGGAGGCCGCGTTGAGAGCAGCATGCCCGGCCACGGGCGCCCACAGCGACCCTGAGCGCAGAGCCGCCCAGCCCCACAGCACCCCGATCGCCGCCGCCCCGGCCACAAACCCCGCGTTGCCGCCGGGCGTCTGCGCGGGCTCCACCGCCAGGAATGCCAGGTGCCAGAGCGGGAAGCACACGCCCGTCAGCACCCAGCCCGCCCAGCGGCGCGGCGGCGGGAAGCAGCGCAAAAACAGCCCGCGCCAGAGCAGCTCCTCGCCCAGGCCGTTGACGGCGGCGAGCGCCGCCGACGCGGCCAGCACCGGCCAGGCTTGGCCGGCGATGCGCTGCCAGCCCAGCGCGGCCACGCCCGCGGCGGGCGCGAGCGCCGCGAGCCACGGCGCGGCGCCGCCCCGCGGCGGGCGCAGCAGCTGGCGCACGCCGTGGGACCCCACCACGAGCTTGGGCACGTAGTAGCACCACAGGCCCCAATACGGCCACACAAAGCCAGCCAGGTAGCCCCACTTGGCGCCGTAGGCTGCCATCGCCCAGCGCAGCGCCGCGTGCGTGCTGAGCGCAACGCTCAGCGGCAGGATAACCAGCAGCCCCAGGAGGCGGGCTGCGCTGGCTGGCATGGGGTCAGGGGGCCGCGTGCGGGTGGCGGCAGACCTGCCTGCTCACGGCTGCGGCGCCTGCGCCAGGGGCCTGCGCAGGCGCGGCAGCAGGCGGTGGGCCTCTGCGGCGGATGCCGCGGCGAGGCCAGCCGCTGTCCCCGCAAGGTCCGCTCCCACGTCGCGAAGGCTCAGCGCCCCGGGCCACCACTGCGGCCACCACGCAGGGCTGTTGGCCACCACAGGTCGAAGCTCTTGTGGAGGAGCCCAAGGTGAGCAGCAGAGCATGGGTGAGGTGGTGACACCAGACACTCGACCGCACCCCCAACGCGTCGCCGACCTCCTTGAGCAGCGCCGCTGTCAGACTCAGCACCGCGCCAGCTAAGAGCCGATAGCCTGCCAAGCGAGGGATGCTGCGCGCGGCGATGAAGCCGCCCGCCGCAAGCGCGGCGCACGCGCAGAGGTGCTGCGCCTTGTCGGCTGCCAGCCAGTGGTCCGCTGCCAGCTTTCCGAAGCGCGACGCTGCTCTACAGGCCGCTGCTGTTGAGTGTTCAATATGTCAGAGCATGTGCTGCTATATCTGTCTCGGGCCTATGGTGTTTGTCTCTTGGATCTGGGCGGTGCTCCCCTTGGTTAAGGGGAGCCAGATGCACATATGGGTTGGATTTCACCAGCAATCAGCTCACCTGTAAGCTTTGCATGAGCTACAGGCAGGCAGCGGCTCTGCAATTCTTTACCTCTGACCGGGAGAGCCTGCCAAGCTCTCTTGCATGAACCTACACGCGTGCAACCTAGTTGCAGGGCTCACACCAACATCCAAAACCATCCAAAACTTCACGCATGACGCGCCCCTGTCTCGCACAAGCGTCGCAAGTCTCCAGGCAAAATGAACGCACCTGACCTACAGAACTGGCTGCTAGCTGACACAGGCCGGCTGCCGCCCCTGCCAGGGCTCTCCTGAGGCAAGACCCTCACACCACCCTACTCCTAGCAATGCCAAATGCGGAAACACCTCCCTGCATGCGCGAGACTCAAGCAAACTCGAAGCGGAAGCGCGGCCGGCCGCACCAGGCCCCAGAACCCGCCAAAAGACAGGCGTGTCAGAGCCCGCCCCCGACCTCAGGGGCTGCGCTTGGGGGGCCGCTCCTGCGGGGGGCAGTGCATGTAGTCATACACGGTGTCGGCGAAGCTGTTGTGGCTCCTCGCCGTGCGCTGCGGTGGCAGGCCGTCCTTGGGCGCCGCGCGCGGCCCGGAGCGCGCGGGCGGCCGCTCATAGGGCTACGCACGCTGACAGCGTGTCAGCATGTTGTTACGTTGCTTGCCACACGGTGGACAGGTCGGACATAGGTGAAAGCGTGGCAAGGTTGCAGCAAGGCTGGTTGCTCAGGTGACCAGTCTTCACGCCAAGCGGTGAAGCTCATACTGTTATGTATGGGATAGCATGCAACCGAAGACCAGCGGGCGGAGGCAGAGAAGGGGCTCACCTGGCTCATCAAGTCGTACACTGGGTCGCTGAAGCTGGTCAGGCTCGTGGCCACTGCCGCCCCGCCACTCGCCGGGGGAGGTGGGGACGCAACAGAGCTGGCCGCCCTGCCGTGCAGGCACCTGGCATTATACACAGGTGCGACGATCAGGCTTGCATGCCTCGCCCGCGGAGCGTGGCGCACCTAGTCAGCGCGACTCTGCTTTTGAAAAGGCCTGTCACCTGCTGGAGACTGGCCAGCGACACGGCACAGAGTCAGTGAGCTGTTGGGAACTTGCCACGGGCTATAAGCACCAATGTGGGTGTAAGAGCACCGGTTCGCAAGCGCCATCTTCCGTGCACGTCCTTGTGAGGGTGTGCGGCACTGAAGTGCTAGCGTCTTTGGCACGGCACAGGGCTTTGTGCAGTGAGTGTGATTGCGCAGGAGCTGTGCTGTGAAAATGTGTAGATCAATGGGCTGAGCTGACCTGGCAGTAGGGCAGGGTTGCTGGCTTTGCTTTCATCGGGTGCAAGTTACCGGCTCGCCCTTTTGTCAGATGGAGTCCTAGCCGTCCTTGATCAGCTTTCCTTGACGAGAGTGCGAGGCTCCCATGACCTCGCACAGACTTGACACCTGCCCGCGCTCTGGCTCATGCCTCATCAGGCGGCTGCGCGTCGTCGACCACAGGCTCGGGCGCCTGGAGCACGGGCAGCTCGGCCGACTCCACGAGCTCGGCGGCGTACTCGTCCGGCACCGGCGGCGGCGGCGGCGGCAGGAAGGGCGCCGCCGTCGTGCCCCACCCCACGTAGAAGCAGGCGTGCGCAGCCGCGCCCGGGCCCGCCACCGCGACCGCGCCTGGCCAGAGCACGCTGCGCACGCCGACCACCTGCGCGCATGCAGTCGGGAGTTTCTTGCGTGATACCTGGCGCCGCCTCCCGCTCTCATTTGCCTGGCACGCACCATCGCGCATGCTCACCCAAATGTCCCGCATGCATAAGCCAGGCCACGCAGGGCAGCCACAGGGTGAGGCTGGCTTTTCGGTCCGGCGCCGGGACGTTCAACAGCACACGCTAGCGCAAGGTTCTGTGCGACAAGAGCAGAACGACCGGTCACCCCCCACGCCTGGTGCTGCAGCTCGGCGCGCGCGCTGCTGGCGAGCGGCGCCCAGGCCGGGCCGCCGTCGAATGGCGCGTCCTGGTCCAGCGGCGCGAGCGCGCGCGGCGCCTCGGCCTCCGCCTCGGCGTCGCTCGTGGCCGCTGCGTCCTCGCCGTCGGCGGCGTCCGGCTTGGGCTCTGCCGTGGGCAGACAGCGCACTCACGGCAGCCGCCGGCTGTCCTTTGAGTGTGCTAGCGACTTTGCAGAGCCGCTCAGCATGGCTGGAGCGCGCGAAGCATGTGCGTGCATACATTTATTTTAGCGTGGCAGGGTTACTGCTTCCGGTCCGTAAAATTCCCAGGATGAGCAGGCCGGCCCTGCCGCCCTGCCTGGCAGCGAGGCCATGCGCCCTTGGTATGACAGCAGGCGTGCACTTATAAAGGCAGCGTGACAGAACCCGGCCTGTCCTATGCGCATCTCGCCAAGGTGTGCCTGGCGGCTGGGGGTGCCCGGCAGTCCCCTTCACATGGCCGCCAGCGCCCGCGCCTGCGGTCTGCAGGGGCGGGTGGCGATGGCACCACCCCGCAGGCGTGCCCAGCACGGCCTGCGCGGGCGGCGCAAAGTCGTCCGCCAGCACGATGCCCGCGCCCTCGCCCTCCTCTGCCGCCGTGTACAGGCCGACGGGGACCGCGGCCGTGGCCGCAGAGATGCGTGCGACCTGCGAGCGCCAGGCCGAGGGCGTCAGGCAAGTCATGCTGCGCACCAAAGAAGGTGTCGCTGTGTGAGTACGGAACGGCGGCCAGTGTGGCCGGGCGCAGCTTGAACTAAGCTAGGCAAGCTCTCGCTTGAAACGATGGCACTTTGCGCTGCTATGATGACCATGTGCGTATGCAGCAGAACTGCGAGGGCGGGCAGCGGCACGGCAGCATGCCGCCGGCGCGGCCGCGCCTGCGCGGCCAGCAGGTGCGCCTCAGACCCTGCGAAGGGCGGGTACGACGCCACGCGCGCGTCCAGGCGGCCGGTCAGGAAGCGCTTGACGCGCTGCGCCGCGGCGATGTGCGCCGGTCCGGCGCGCGGCAGCCGCGCCAGCGGTGCGCCCAGCCGGCCGCAGACGAAGTAGGCCGCGCCGCCCGCTGCCTTGGCCTCGGCCTCGCCTGTGTGCGCCCGTGCGGTGACACGCGCATGGGACCGCTCTGCAGGCAGGTGTGTGTGCCAGGGCAGGAATGCATGCGGAGACTGTTAGGAAGTGCTCTTCGTGACGCCGAGTCGGGAGCCAGGCAGCACCTGCGGCGGCGTCGGCGGGCCGCAGGGACGCCTCAAACACGTAGTAGTCGGCGTGCACGCCGAGCACCTTGCCCCAGAAGCGCACGGCGGCCGCGCCCACCGCCGCGTCTGCGCCGAGGCGCTGCGCGGCCAGGGCGGCCGTGGCGGCCTCGCGCGCGCCCACGCCCGTGCCCACCGCCGCCAGCAGCGCCGCCTCGCCCACCACGTCCGCGCACTCGCACTGCGCGCCCGCTTGTGTTCAGGGTGAGCCACAACATAAACGTAGTAGGTGCAGCGCCAGGGGACCCATATCTTGTCGCCTGACAGCTCTCAGTGTGAATCGGTGGACGCGTGGTGCAGGGCGCGCCTGGTTGACGGCCTCGCTGTCCACGGGGGAGCCTGTCTCCGGGTCGATGGGCAGCTCTGGCGTCCTGCGCGGGTTCGTGCAGGTCGTTTGAGACTTCTGGTCACGTTGCTGCGGATTGCTTCAGGCAAGGGGCCGCGCCTGAACAGCTCTAGCTCGGCGAGCGCCGCGCTGGTATCCAGGGGCTCCTGGTGCAGCGCCGTGTGAGAGGCTAGAGGCAGCAGGGCGCAGCAGCGACGCAGCTCAAGCAGAGCTGAGCGCACCGGCACAGCGCCCTCAACCCCGCCGCTCTCCGGGGGCGCGGCTGTGCGCTTCACAAGCAGGGACGTCTCCAGCAGGTCCAGGGCGCTGCTCGGCTGCTCCTCCAGGATCTGGTCGGGCGGCCGCAAGTGGTCACCCGGGTTGCATGCATGCTGTTGCGGACCGGCTGTGAGCAGACTGCCTCGCAACGCGACTCACTCTGAGCACCACGCCGGCCAAGTGATCAAACACCGATGAGCCATCCGCGCTGTCGCACTTTTGCAGGAGCGCCACCGCCTGGTCCTGTGTATACGCCGGCATGTCGAACGCTTTGCAACGACGCGAGTCTGCACGCAGAGGCAGCGTTTGCATGCCGTACGGAAACGCTGCGAGCAAGGGTAGCCGAGGGGGGCGTTACGAGCTCACATGCGAAACAGAGCACAGCGCATCAAACCGACAGCCAGCCAGCAGAGTGTCTATGCTGTGGGCCGGAGGGCAATTTTACGTAGGACTCGCGCTGCCGACACTCTCCGCCTGCACGTCGTCCAGCAGCTGCAACGTGGCCGCGCGCATGGCGTCCAGGCGCGCCAGGCGCTCGTCGCCGGCCGGCGCGCCCTGCGCGGTCAGCCCGCGCTGCATCGCGGCCAGCACCGTTAGCAGCCGGCCCGGCCGCACGCGGTTCGGCTCGTCGCCAACGTCCTTGCTGCGCACGGGGCCGGCCGCGGCGGCGCCGGCGGGCGGCGCCGGCGGCTCGAGGTCCCGCTTCAGCGCCTCCCGCAGGAAGGCCGTCCTGCGCGGCACGCCTGGCGCTGTCAGTCGCACACACGTCGCCCAGGCAAGGGAGCGCTGAGGGCGCACCACTGCCCAGTGTGCAGCCAGACTACCACGTACATCTTTTCTTTGCACCACTGGGAGGTGACAACAAGGCGACCGTTTACGGATAAGAAAGTAAATTCAGGCACGCACCGCTGCAGCGCAGAGGACACTTGCAGCAGCTCCTTGACAAAGGCGGCCGCGCCCTGCGGCAGCACGCTCGTATACTGCGCCGCCATCGCCGCATAACTGCCCTTCTTGCGGCCGCGGTCCTCGCCGCGCTCGGCCGCCACGACGCCCAGCTCCTCGCGCGCCAGGCACAGCCGCGCCAGCAGGATCCTGGGCAGGCGCCGGGCACGCCGTCAGGCCCGCAGCTGCGCAGCCTGCAGACGTCCAGAGAGGTGCCGCGCGGGCAGCAGGCGGCCCCCCGGCTCGTCACGACCCTGGCATCGGCTGAACAGGCCTGCCAGGCATGCAGGGGCGTACCCTAAACCTACCCTAGCACGCGCCTGTCCGGCGCCCCCATGCGCTCCTCCATGTCATCGATGAGCTGGTTGGCCGCCGCGAGCGCCTCCGCGAGCGAGCAGGCCGGCGCGCCGCCGCCGCCGCCACCGGCCGCGCGCCTGATCAGGCCCACGCGGTCCTCGCTGCGCGGCGCGCGCGCGCGTCACTCGCTGCTGCGCGGGGCGCGCCGTGCAGGAGCGCCTGTCGGGCACTGCCCGGTGCAGGACGTGCCGCTGACTACTTATACAGACAATTTATGCGGGAGCCAGCAGGAGGGCCGGACTGCCGGCCAGCGCTCATGGACAGCATCGCCCGCCAGCACACGCTGCCAGCGCATTGAGGTCCAGCCTGCAGGCAAACGCTCACGGCCTATACAACCGTTCGACAGGCGCACGGCTACAGCTGGAAGCGCAGTGACAGCTGGCACCAGCGACATTCGCGCATGCGGAACAGCAATGAGCCGGCCTGGAGGGGCTGACCTGGACGCGCACGCGCTCAGGCAGTTGAGCAGCTGCAGCGACGCCGGCAGCCGCGCAGCCACCTGGTCCAGCACCTCGGCCCGAATCGCCTCCAGCCGCCCTGGCGCCCGCACGCCACTCTCGGAGGCCTGCAAGTCTGCCCATGAGTGGGGGACACGACACGAGGGTGACCCTCAGCTGTGGCGGCACAAATTCGTGGTGGGTGGCACTCCTAATACCCTCGAGTCGGTTGCAATGAGCGTTCTGTCCGACGCTCACGCGCAGCGGCGCCCAGGAGGCAGGGCGGTGGCCCAGAGGCGACCCTCTGAGGGCGCGCACGCGCGGTCTCCGGGCTGTTGCGCGCGCGCGCCGCCGCCGCGTAGCCCGTCAGCGCCTCCAGAAACGCGCCATCCAGGCTGTCCAGCTGGGCGGCGACCGCGCCCGCGACGGCCTGCGCCTCCACCGCGGCGGCCTCGCCCGGCGCCTCGCCTGCGCGAGGGCGGCGGCGGCCGCTGCGGCGCGCGGCGGTAGGGCTTGCCAGGGGGGGTGGGGGACGGCCGCGACCAGGTTACCGAGCAGTCATAGCCGCTCCCACAGTGTGGACGGGCGGCACGCGGCTCTCCAGTTTCGAGAGCGCCGCCGAGCTGCTATGGAGTCTGGGTCGCTCTCACAGGGCGGACGCGTGACGCCGAGCGCAGCTGCCCGTGCCAGAGCCGGTGTGGCCCGGCCGCGAGTGCGGGCGCCAGGCGGCGGCGTACAGCGCACCCGTGACCTCGGCGAGCGTCTTGGCGACCAAGATGTCGCGCTCTACGTCGTCCATGATCTGGTCCAGCATGGCCGCCGCGCGGTCGACCTGTTCCCGCACTGGCGCAGAGCTTACACGTTAATGACGCGCCGCTCCCTCCCTGGCCGAGCGAGCGTACGGCAGCACGCCTGGCACACCTTGTGCCTCAGACGCGCTGACGTTGAGCCGCACGTCGTCGGGGTCGACGTGCGCATGCGCGTGGCCGCTGCAGGCGGCGTGGTCGTGGTCATGGTCGTGCGCGCCGCAGCTGAGCAGCGTGCCTGACCTGTGCGTGCGCCGGCCCTGCAAAGGCCGGCTCAGTGCCGGCCTGGCGGGCTCGGCGCCGCCGCCGTGCTGCCGCTGCCAGGCCCACTCGCACAGGGACAGCAGGCGCGTGTGCGTGCCCACAGCGTGCGCTGCTGTGCCCGCACCCCAGTGCCTCATCCTGGGGCTCTTCGGGCGGGCCTGGTGCTCTCCATTGGCGATCGTACAGCAGGCAGCAAGGCTCTGGAAACAGGTTCTGACAGGGTGCCGAGTCCTTCCCTTCGGAGCCCGAGTCCCAGCCTGCCTCTGTCATTGGTGCTCGGTGAGGAGTCTGATCCAAAGCTTGAAAGAGACGCGCAAAAGCCAATGGGGCCGCACGTCGTGGAGGATGGGGCGAGCGGCCTGCAGAAAGTGGTGCTGAAGGGCCCACAGGTGCGGGTCGGCGCCAAGCTTGTGCCGCGCACAGCCTGGACTGCACACACGTACGTCTGAGCAACCAGGCCACCCCCTTGCTTGTACGCCGACCAGGTGCTGGGCATCACTGTTGCGCTCACAGTGATGCACACGCCTGCAACGCGCCAGGGCAGCAGCGCAGAGGTCTACCTCCACGGCGCGCACGTCACATCGTGGAAGTCTGCGGCCGGCGAGGTACGGACACGCTGCTGGCCGACCGAGTGTGTTTTAAAGGCGCATAACGTGGGCAATCCAGCAAGAGATGGGTGTACATGCCAGAGGCGCTGCGCCGAGCGGCGCGCGCCCGCAGGAGCTCATCTTCGTCAGCAGCAAGGCCGTGTTCAAGCCGCCCAAAGCGATCCGGGGCGGCGTCCCCGTGTGCTTCCCGCAGTTCGGCGGCTTTGGCCCGCTGGCGCAGCACGGCTTTGCGCGCAACTCGGCCTTTGAGGTCGCCGGCGGCGGCGCGGACACCGTCACGCTCGCGCTGCGGCCGAGCCCGGAGCAGCTCAAGCTCTTCCCGCGCGCCTTCCTGCTGACAGTCACGGCGCGGCGCCCTGCCGCCCCCGGCAGGGCAGGCCGGACGCTCCGCCGGCCATGCGTAGCTGCCGCTGCGCTCGGAGCACCCTCAGCCAGGCAGCGGGGCGCTGCGGGCCCCTGGGGAGCTGCAGCGCCCGTGGGCTCAGCACGCGCAGCGTGGTACTGCGGACGACCGTGTGGGCCAGACAGTCCTAGCTGCGCCGGCGGGCGCAGGTCACGGTGGGCGCAGACCGGCTGGAGCAGCGGCTAGAGGTGGAGAATACCGGACGGGAGCCGCTGCGCTTCACCACGGCGCTGCACACCTACTTCGCGGTCGCGTCGATTCATGAGGTGCCCCCCTTCATGCAGAGGCCAGGGGGCAGGCCGCGTCTCCTTGCTCGGGGTGGACCGGGGAGGGTCACCGAGGCTCAGCCGGTGAGCCTCACCGACCGGCTGAGGCGTCCTGGGCTCACCGCTGCTCTGTTGATTTGTGCATGTCTACAGGCGCTGCATCAGAGGCGCAACTCAAGCACGGACCAGGCAGCGTGGACGCACCAGGGGAGCCTGCGGGTACCTGTGAGCCAGTAGCGCATGTGCAGCGCTCCCTGCTCGTCTGTGCGGTTCAGATAGAACCGGGGATGCCAGGCCGGATGGTCGCTGGCAGGCTGCGCAGACGGGCGAACGCGCGGCGCGCCGTGCGGGCGGGCAGCCGCGCCGGCGCGCCCGGCAACTGCAGCAGCAGGCGAGCGTGGAGCGCGGCGGGGCTGCATGCTGACGCAGGCGCGCGGCGCGCGTCGCCAGGTGAGCATCCAGGGCCTGGCGGGGCGGGAGTATCTGGACAACCTGGCAGATAAGAAACGGTGCAAGGAGCCCGCGCCGGAGGTGCGCTTCGCCGGCGAGGTCGACCGCGTCTACCTGGACGTGCCGGGGCCGCTGCGGGTGCGGGCCGCCCCCGTCGCGCGCGCGGCTCTGCGTGCGCCCGCCGCCCGGGCCGCCGCGGCCGCGCGCCGGCTTCGCATCGCCCGCGGCCGCGGCAGCGGATGCGTCCCTGGCGCGCCCGGCGCGCCGCCGGCCCAGCGCAGCTGCGGGCTCCTGCAGGGCGGGAACCGTTGCCGGCTGCCGCAACACTGTCTCCGCGCTCACAGCCGGATCGCGCGCCCGCAGATCGTCGACGGGCGCGGGAAGCGCACGATCGAGGTGGCGCGCGAGGGCCTGCCCGACGCGGTGGTGTGGAACCCATGGGTCGACAAGGCGGCCGGCATGGCCGACTTTGCGGACGAGGAGTACCAGGCGCGGCCCGCCGCGCACGTTTGCCTGGCGCCTGCGCTCCTCCCGCTCTCTGCCAAGGCCATGCTCGCCTGCAGGACTCTGCAAGTGCGGCGGCATGCGGCGGGGAGGGCGCTGGGGTTCTGGGTCCAAGTTGGCCGAGGTCGTGGCCCCGGGAGCGCATGCATGCCCCGCGCTGGCGGGCGCTACGGGCCGCGGCTGCCAGGCGCCCTGGTGATAGGTTGCTGACATTGTGTAGGCCGTGCGGCTCTGCACTTTGATCGAGCGGCAGCTGCTGTCATGTACTGCGGCAGCACGGGGCTGGCGCTGCGGGCTGGCAGGCAGGCGGAATGAAAGGCAGGGCGTGCAGCCCTCCGCGCGCCAGCGCTCACCATGCTGGCAGCGGGCCGCGGGCGTGCGCGCCGGCTGCCAGGCAGCCCATCTGCCAGGAGGTCTCTGCGCTCATGTGGAGACAGCACAGAGGCGGCACAGCCGGGCAACGGCTGCTGTGGTGCGCAGGCCATGGTGTGCCTGGAGCCGGCGGTGGCCGGCAGCGGGCCCGTGGAGCTCGCGCCCGGCGGCACGTGGACCGGCGCGCAGGTGCTGACGCTCGCGGACGCCGCGAGCGCACTGTAGCTCAGTGCCTGTCGGCGGGCGGGCGGCGGGCCCTGCACGCTGCTCATGTAGGTCAGACAGGCTGCCAGGGGTTTCGTCTGGTTACACATTCAGGGTGCTTGCAAGCAATTGGGTCTGTGTTTGTTGCTAGAGTGAGCAGACCCATGAGCGCTACGTATAGTGCTTGGCAGCCATAGAGTAGCGATAAGTACCAGGTGTCTGGTGGTCGCAGCATTGTCGACGCATCGGCTCAGCTCTCCCTGCTCACTCACACGCTCTCAAGCCGTCCGAGGCACCCACATCTGCGCACTGCGCGCTGGCGGCGGTCGACAGCGCCAGCACAGCACGCGCGTTTGCCGCCATGGCCAAGCCGCTGCAGCCAGATGCTGGCCCCGGCAGCAAGTCCAAGTTCTCTGGCCGCCTGATGCAGATGAAGTTTATGCAGCGCGCCAAGCGGCCCGCGCCGGCCGCAGCGCCGGACGAAGCAGCGCAGGCACGGCTCACCCAGCGACCCGGACTCGCGCACACTCACTGGTGCTTGGCAGAGGAACGCTTCAGGGGCCCGCACGCAGGTGGATGTGCAGGAGCAGACGCAGCAGGAGCAGACGGAGTGGGAGGTCGGAGGCGCCGGGCAGGGCTGCCGCGTGGTGGCAGAGGCCGACCCGCGGCCCGGCGCCCCGCTCGGCCGCATGTCCTTCTCCGGCATGGCGCCGCCGCCGGCGCCACCGCAGGCAGGCCCGCGGCTCGTCCTGCTCGGGCTCTGCCCTGCGTCCGGTTTGCTGTGGGGATGTGGGGTTGAAAGGCACGCGTGCTTGGTGTATGTCATATGCATAACAATGGTGCTTCATATTTTGGGACGGAGGACGCTGCTGAGCTGGCCGGGCGCAGGCGGCGCGGCCAGCTGCTGCCCCGCCGGCTGCGCCCGCGGCGCCGCCGGAGGACGCGCCAGCAGGCAGCAGCGCGCCGGCAGCGGGCCCGCGGCCGCCGCGGCCGGCCGCACAGGCCGCGGAGCGGCCCGGCATGCCGGGGGCGGCGCCGGCGGACCGCGTGAGGCGCGAGGCGCTGCCCGCGGCGCTGGGGCGTGCGCCCCGCCCTGGTGCGAAGCGGGAGCGGCCAGAGGAGCGCCCCCCAGGTGTGCTCGGCCAGCCGCTGCCCAAGGCGAAGCGGCGGAAGGAGCGGATGAAAGACCAAGGGCGCGGGGCCACACGATGATGTTTTGCCGTGGCCGCGCTCAGCCCCTTGAGCTGCACATTGTCCCTACTTCATGTGCCAGGTAGTGCATGTGTCAGGTAGCTGCTCTGGCCTGCACACAAAAGGCTAAGCCCTCGTTGCGGCGCTGTGGCTCGATTTAGCATGTTCCATTGGCCATGCCTTTCTTACCAGCAGACAGTTATCCAGTACCTCTCAGAGAAGCCCCCACTCACATGGCCCAACGCAGGGCAGGAAATACATACACAAAGGTTCAGGGTGTTGTGGTAAGTATAGTCAGCCAAGGCACTACCCGCAGCCAAAAAACTAGCGCGCCTGCGCGTGGAACGACCCGCACTGCCGCATGCCCTACATATCCTACAGCTGTCATGCCTCCGCCCACATCACAGCACTACAGTCTCACAAAATCATGGTCAATCACGGCACAATCACCGTGCCACTCCGAGCTGCAAAAAGGCAACGGATGCGACCACAGCGCAAACAGGAAGCTGCACAAGGTTCGGCCAGACAGGCACCCAGCAGCACTACAAGAACTTGGCGACGACGGGCGTGGCGTCGGCGCCGGCGCGCGCGCGCAGGAAGGCGACCATGTGCATCTCCCGGTTGACCTCGGCGACGTCCACGGGGCGCTGGCCGTCAAAGTTGCGCGCGCCCGCGTCCGCGCCGGCCTCCAGCAGCACCTCCGCGACCTCCTTGCGCCCGTACCCTGCGCGGCCGCCCTGCTGAGTGCTGCCCTAACCCTAACCTTCTTTGCACCAGCGTGCTGGGCGCGCCGCTCGAATCACGCACGGTGGTGTTCCTTTCCAGGCAGGCCAGCAGAGAGCATCAAGTACATACGGCTCATGCGGCTCAGGATTGACCGCCGCGAGACGACTGTTTCTGCCGCCACGCATGCCTTGCAGCCAAGACAGCGAAGCAGGCTCTGCAAGCCGCTACAGATCGGCGCCCGCGTCGGGCGGGCGCGCGCGCCTGCCGCGTAGTGCAGCACGGTGTTGCCGCGCCCGTCCCGCTGGCCGACCGCGGCGCCGCCCGCCAGCAGCGCCCGGACCGCGGGCAGCCGGTTGAAGCCGACGGCCACGCCCAGCGCGCTGATGCCGCGCGCGTCGGCCTGGTCCGCGTCCGCGCCGCCGCCGAGCAGCTCGCGCACCGCCTCCGCGTCGCCCGCCTTGGCCGCCGCGTGCAGCGAGCTCGGCTTGGCCTGCATAGGGTTATGGTAGGGTTAGGCGCGCGCAGCGATCTCGGCTTAGCCTGCCCCCGCGCGTGGCGCCCGGGTGACCGGGCACGGCTTGCCGCCCTGTGCGGGCCTGAAGCGCCCCCCGCGCCCCCGGACCATGGCCGAGCTCCGCATGTGGCATGGCCGCCCAGTAGGTTTCTTTCTGGGGCTGGGCGCCCCAAGCGGCGTCCTTGTTTGCAAACATCAACGCACGCGATCTCCCCAGCGCGGCGGCAGCGTGTCGGCTGGGGTGCGGGGCCTCGAGGAGCCGGCCAGCCCACTGCCTGGAGTGTGCCTCGGCGAACATGGCCAGGCATGCGGGGAGCGTATCGGCAGGTCTACATGCGCCGCAGCTCCTTCCCCCAGTGAGACGCTGCGCCCGCCCTGCCGGCTGTGTGCACCGGGCGTGCCCGGCGTCCGCCTCGCACGCGAGGCCCGCGGGCTGCGAGCGCACCTGCGGCTTGGAGGCTGGCCGTTGCGCGGGCCCCATGTTCAGCTCGCCCATCTTCGCTGCGATCTTGCTCATCAGCTCCGTGTCGTTCCTGCTCGGCAGCAGGGCGGGGCCGTCAGGTCGGGCCGGCGAGCGCCAAGGCAACACGCACGTCTCACAGGCTGGGCCTGCGCGCGGCGCGGGAGACGTGCACCTTAAGTGCAATTTAAAGCTGTACAGGAAGCGGCGCACCAGTACTTTTCCATGGCCTCTGCGCCGGAGGCCTGGATGTCCTCAAACACGTGTTTCAACTCGGGGTCGTCCTTGAGCAGCAGCAGCTTGGCCTTTTGCTCCGGGCCCGCCGTGGCCGACAGCCGCTGCACGGGCGGCCAGGAGCCTCAGCTGCAGTGCAGCACGGAGGCGCTCAGGAGCTGGCCGGCCCGGGCGCGACGCCTTGCGCACGGGAGCGCGGGAGGCGCGTGTGCGGGGGCTGCGGGCGCGCCTGCGCGTCCAGCATCTGCTGCGCCATGCCGGGCGTGCGCATGAGCCGGTGCGCGGTGTCCAGCGACTGCCTGGCGGCCTGCGGGTTGGCCTTCAGGTAATCGATGACCTGCGACGCCACCGCGGGGTCCATGCCCGGCGGCAGGCCCACTGGAACCTGGGCATGCGCTCCGTGTCAGGCCGGGCGTTGCCGAGGATTGGCTGCATCAGAGTGAGCGCTGGCCCATAGCTGTGCTAAAGTATGCGACTTGCGCTAAGCACAAGCACCAGTGCACCCACCTTTGTGCCATCGGGCAGGTCGATGTGGTCTGCGGCTGCGCCAGGGACCGGCGGCACACCGCCTCCCTTTGTGAGGGAGGTCTTCCTTACTGCTGGCCGCATTGGCTTTTTCTGGCCCTTCATGCTGGTGCCTGTTAGGTAGCTAGCGATGCGCTGTCAGGCAAATGCTATGTACAGAACCACACAAGAGCTGCAAAACACTTGTTGTGAAAATTTTCGCCATAAGATCAGATTTGCGCTGTCAGGCAAATGCTATGTACAGAACCACACAAGAGCTGCAAAACACTTGTTGTGAAAATTTTCGCCATAAGATCAGATTTGATCTTGCACTACGCCAAAATAAGCTCCTGCTTTCGTGTCCGATTGCGCAAACAGCTCGGGAAAATGTTGGCAGCTCATACCAGCAACATAATCTCAGCATGCTAGTCTCCTACACCACATGTTACAAGGGAGCGATGTGTAGCATCATCGTCACTCTCGGAGCCATAATCTGCAGCGGGCGTCGACCTGTGTCTGGTGTGCACCAGAAGGGCGGCACCGTAAATGCTGCAAGCCTCGTAGGCTTCTTACATAAGCCCATGCAGGCATTGCATGGAATGCCAACAGTTGGGACTTGGTGATGAATGAGGAGCCTTGTGCCTGGAATGTCTGTGACCTTATGATTACCCCAGTCCTGTCCGACCCTGCACGCTGTAGCTGTGCACACCCTGGCTGAGCGCATGTGACCTGTGTCATGCGCGGAAGATGCGGAGCTGTAAGAAACGCGAAGGGGCAGTGGTCAGGCTGACACAACCATGAGACGAACACCAGTGACTCTCACGTGGACTGCCATGTATTTCTATCCCTGGAAATGACATCAAGCCATACTCCAGAATATTTCATTGCAAGTGCACACCACTCCTCGGTGCGCTGTTGCTCCTACACACGGCAGCAACATCAGACGCATCACGCCGCAGCAGCACCTGGGAAGCTCATGGGCCAAAGCCCATCATGCATGCCTAAACAAGCATGCCTGATGCTCCCCTGCAGTGCGCATGCGCTGGGCGGGCCCCCGCGCTCGCCCGAACCGCCAGCCAGCATCCGCCATGCTGCGCCCCGTCGCGAGCCGCACGCCGCATGCGCACACATGATGAGGCGGGTGAGCGCGGAGCCAGCTCGCACCCTCCCACAGCCCCACGCAGCCCCCGAGCCGGCGCAGCACGGCCGGCGGCCCCGGCGCGTCACGTCAGCCCGACCTGCGGCCGCGCCTGCACAATGTGCACGCCGCCGCCGGCGTCGACGACGCCCTCGACGTCCTGCGCGCCGCCCAGCGCGGCCTCGACTGCGAGCGCGGCGGCCGCGACGCGGCCCAGCGCGGCGCGCGCCGCCGCGCCGCCGGCCAGCAGCGGCTCAGCGCTGTAGTCGGCCGGCGTCTCCTCCGCCGCCGCGCTCTGCACCGACTCGAACAGCCCCGCGCCCGCAAACCTGCCCGCGCACGAGGGTCTTTATGTGAATCCAGGGGTCTAGAATGCAGGAGGTCCTGCGCCTGGTACCTTCCCGACACGACGCGCATGACCCGCGCCGGCAGGCCGGCCGCCCCGCACGCGCCTGCGCATGTCGGCGTCCAAGCCAGCAGCCCCGCCCAGCGCCACTCGTGGGCTGCGCAGGGCGGCAGCGGGGCGCTGGCAGGGCGTGCGCGCCCGGCCTGGTCCTCGAGGTTGGAGTCGGAGCGGAAGATGAGCACGGGCTCCACGCCGCCGCGCGCGGCCGCGTCGCCGAGCACCAGCGCCAGCGACTTGGACGGGAAGCCCACGACCTGGCGCGGGGTGCAGGGTAGGGTCAGGGCAGCGGGCGCTGCTGCAGGCTCCTGCACGCTGCGATCGCCGCGCGCGCGCGTTAAGCCGCGCCAGCTCCTACCACGCCATGTCAGGTCGGGTGGGCGCCCGACGTGTCGGCAGCGCGGCTCCGGCAGGGGTCACGCGCGCGCGGGGCCGCGCGCGACACCTGGACGGCGCCCTCCGGAATGTCGGCGGCGGCCGGCGCGGACGCGGCCGCCGCCGCGGCCGCCAGCGCTGCCTTGTCGGCGGTGAAGCGCAGCGCGCCGCCGGGCGCGCCGCCGACCAGCGCCTCGCCCAGGCCGGTCACCAGCTCCACGTACGCGGTGCTCGCGTCGCCTGCGCCCGGCCGGCTGGTCGTCACGGGGTTAATGTAGGCTTAGGGCTGGGTCGCCTGGGTGCTGCCGCCCGACCACCAGCTCCAGTACGCCGTGCACGCGTCGCCTGCCCCCTGGCCGGCTGCGTGTCAAAGGCCTAGGGTAGGGTTAGGGCTAGGTCGCCTGGGTGCCGCCGCTGAGCACCTCTGACAGCTGCCTGCATGGACTGCACGGCTGCACAGAGCGCGGATGCACAGCTCCTTTTGTGCGCCCGCCCGCCCGCCCCCGCGCGCCGGTGGTCAGGGCGTGCAGCGGGGCCTGCAGAGCGGGGGCGTCCCCTCTAGCCTGCCCCCTGGCCTGGCTGCGCCCGCGGACTGACGCACGCCCAGGCACTGTGGACGCCCGCCAGCGCCGGGCGCCGTCCCACCGCTTGCCCCGGTGGGGCGCATGCGGCGGTGCGGCGGGGCCGGGCGGCTGCAGGCGGCGGGCCGCGCGCCGGTGGTCGGGTGCGCCGTGTGCGCGACAAACGCGTAGCGCGCGGGCACCAGCTGCTGCACCAGCACGGCCATGCGCAGGTCGCGGCGAGGCACGCGCGCGGCCGCCAGGCCGGCGGCCGCCTGCGGCCGCCACGGGCTTGCCCATACGCGCGTCGCCGCCGCCCAGGCGCCCGGCCACAGGCGCTCGTCCCAGGGGATGCCTGCGCGCGCCCCCAGTGGGCTTTTAGGTTTTGTTGCCGCGCGGTGCTCCCAGGCGGCCGCAGCTGCTTGCGCGCAGGCTGCAGCCGTGCGCCAAGCTCCCGCATAGTGTGCACGCAAAGGCAGCACCGGCGCCGCCAAGCAAGCCACGCTGCCTTGATGCGCGCCCGTCAGCGTCCATGTTGTTCGGACATGGACCTCGCGCGTGGCGAGGCGCATGGCCAGGCGCCGCGCCAGTCACGCCGTCAGTGTCAACTGCGAGCCTGCACAGGCCGGGCCGGGGGCGCGCCCTCAGCGGCGAGCGCGGCCAGCAGCTCGCGCCGCAGCGCGGGCGGCGCGCGCAGGCGGCGCACGGCCGCGCGTGCGGCCGCGAGCGCGGCCGGGTCCGCCGCGGCCCCGGCGCTGTCGCCCAGGCCGGCCGCGCGGTCAAACTCGGCGCGCGCGTCCGCGTTGCTCTCGTGCGCGAGGATGGCCTCGAAGGCGCCGAACGGCAGCGCCACGCTCGCTGGCAGGCGCACCCATGCTGGCAGGCGGCCCTGGCGGTCGGAAATAGGGTTAGGGTACGCGCACCCACGCCCGCAGGCGGCCCTGGTGGCGCGGCGCCGGCGCGGCGGCCTTGCATCCAGGGCGACCGGCTGAGGCAGCTGCCACCCATCACGCGCGGGGCCGCCTGCAGCTAAATATTGGCAACGGCCCGGTCACCCCTGGGACCGCCGCGGATGGCGCGCCACCAGGACACGGCGCCCCCTCACGTCTGCGCGTGTCCGGCCGCGACGCATGCCGGTGCGCCTCACTGTCAGCTGCGCTGCATCAGCACCTACAAGCGCACAAGGGACAACCTGAGGGCGCGGATCGGGCAGCCCGGCGCGGCGCGGCGCACCCGCAGAGCGAGCGTGTTCAGCGACTTAGCGCCCACCATGCCCGGCGCAAAGCGCTCCGCGGCTACCGCGTAGGCGCCGCACCAGCGCTGCACAGGCGCGGCGCGCGTCGCGGGAGCGCCGCTGCGTGCGCCTGCGGCGGCGGCAGGGCCGCAGGCCCCCAGCTCGCCCACGGCCTCCACTGCCACGTCGCTGCCGTCCTGCCGGCCCCAGCTGGCTCAGCGGCTGCACGTCGTGGAGCCCGGGTGTCGCGGTGCTCTGCGTCTGCTGCCGCGGCTCTGACGCGGTGCTGCGGCGCGGACAGCGCTTCCAGCCCGGCGCGCGGTTCGCCTCCTGGCCTGAAAAGGGCGCATGCAACGCCTCTCCGCTGCCCCCGGCCAAATGGGTCCTGATAGTGGCGCGCTCTCGAGTGCGCTCAATGCCAGCGACGCCACCCAGATTTGTGGAAGTGCCACATACATGGCTCGCGCCTGTGCCGTGACACGGGAACCCCGCAGGCTGCGCCGCGCGCCAAGCAGGCGACATGGGCACATGAGCCGCCGGCGCAGCGCTAACATCCCGCACATGTCAGGGCGTGCCTGGGAGGGCACGAGCCGCGCGACGGAGCCCGCAAGCGCCGCCAGCCGCGCGCGCACCGCCGGCGCCAGGCAGGCCGCCATGAGCGCGCCCGCGTTGCGCGCGCGCACGGCCGCATGGCTCAGCACATCTGGCGCCTGCGCGGCCACCACCGCCACGCAGCCCTGCGCGCGCGCCCGGCGCCGGTCGGCCCGGCGCCGCCGCCGGCGGTCCGCGCACGGCATGCCGAGATCCGCGCCGGAGCGGCTGCGGCGCGGCGTCGGCTTTGCCGTGTCGCGAGCGGCGCGCCATTGCCCGCTGCCCCGCGCTGCACGGATCGCCCGACCCCGGCGCCGCTGGCGCCGGCGGCCAGCGCGTCGAGGCAGGGGCGCAACAGGCCCTCTGTGCCGTCCCCGCCCAGGGCCCAGGGCTCTGTCAGGATTAGGGCTCCTAACCTGGCGCGTAAGCCCCGGCCGGGCGCGCGCCTGCGGCACATCCTCGTCGCCGCCGACGCGCTCCAGCACCAGGATGGTCGGCTCGCGGAAGCCGCCCGCGGGCGCGGCCGCCAAGCCAGGCGACACCAGCACGCGCCCGACCGCCGGCGCGCCGCCCGGCGGCCGCGCCAGCAGCTCCCAGGCGCCCAGGCCCGCGGCGGCGCGCAGCGCCGGGCCCGCGCCGCGCAGCAGCTGCGCCAGCGGCGCCGCCGGCGTGCCGCGCACCACCTGCGCGCCGCGCGCGCGGCGGCGTCGCGGCCGCGCTGCCCCGGCCGCCGGCCCGGCGCTCCGCCCTCTGTGCGCGCGCGGCGGACCGCGCAGCGGAGCCGAGGCGCGCGCTCCGGCCACGCCCTGCACCCGACTGCAAGCATGCTCGAGCCTGTCGCATCAGGCGCCGCACGTCCCCTGCTCCCGCAGCTGACACTGTGTCCAGCATGGGCGGGCGCGGCGGCGCCGAGCCCTGCGAGGCTTGAATACTGGCGCGGGCCTGCAGGCATTCGCCCTGCCTATTCCTAAAATCCCCCCCCCCGCCACCAGGGCCCCCCGCGGACCGCGCCTCCTCAGAGAAGATGGCGATCGGTGCGGCCGGCAGGCCGAGCGCGGCGCCCAGCGCGTCGGCGGCTGGCTGCAGCGCGGCAACGTAGCGCGCGCAAAGCTCGCCCAGCGCGCGGCCCAGGCGCTCGGCGGCGGCCGCGCCGCGCATCGCGGCCGCGCGGCGGTGCGGCTCCGCGGCAGCCGCCTGCAGGCCGGGCGCGCGGAGGGCAGGCTGTGACGCCAGGAGGGCAGGCAGTGACGCCAGGAGGGCAGGCAGTGACGCGCCAGGAGGGCAGGCAGTGACGGCGCGCGCGCCCGAGCCGCGGCGGGCAGCGGCGCGGGCGCCCGCAACAGGGCGGAGCAGGGCCGGGGCTCTCAGGCGCGGGCGCGGGCGGCATGGACAGCGACATGCGACACGCCCCGCGCGGCCGCCACACACAGCGAGCGCGCATGCGCAGGGCCGGCTCTTCCATGCAGCACACAAGCGGCTGCCTGCAGCGGGTGTCCAAGCTACTAGGGTTAGGGATAGGGCTGGAGCGCGCCTGGAAGTCCTTCAGGCAGAGGACGAGCTCGCAGTTGGAGCCCAGCGACAGGCACGCGTTCTCCAGCGCGGCCAGCAGCGGCGCCAGCGGCGCCGCGAGGTCCCCGCTGTTGCGGCCCGCCGCGCCCGCATCCTCATCGCCGCGCAGCGTCAGGCCGCCCTCCAGCGCCGCGCGCACGGCGCCCTCCAGCGCAAGGTCCAGGTACAGCACGTCCCTGCCGGCGCGTGCGGGGCGCGTTGAGCATGATGGTATAGGGTTAGGGTTAGGGCAGGCGGCGGAGCGGGCGGCCAGGTCCAGGTACAGCACGTCCCTGCTGGCGCGCGGAGGGCGCGCCGGCCGTGACACCGGAGCGGGAGCTGCCCCGCACCCCGCCCGCCTCACTGCCGCACCTGCGGATGGGCCGGACGCGGGCCTGCCTGCCAAGCCCAGCCAGCAACAGCCCTACTGCCTGCCAACCAGGCGGGCCGGCGCCCGCCGCCACAGTCCCTGCCTGCTGCGGCGGCCCGCGCCGTGCCGCGTGTCACAAGGGCGGGCGCGCGCCGCAGGCGCCCGTCGCAGGCCGCGCCGCCGCGCCGCAGCGCCGGCCGCAGCTCACGCCGCGCCTCCAGCATCGCCGCCGCCGCGCCCGCCGCGCCGCCCGCCGGCTGCGCGCGCGCCGCATGTCCGCGCCGGGCAGCCGCGTCTCTGGCCGGCCAGGCTGCCGGCCCCGCGGGTTGCGCGCCGCCGCTGCATGTTGCGGGACACCCCAATGCGCCTGCTCTGGGCGCAGCCCGGCCATCCGCCAGGAGCAGCACGCCCCAGGCACCGCTTCAAGGCCTCTTGCCACTGGTCGCCCTGCATACATAGCAGTATATAAATACAGAGATCCGCCTCCCGGCCCTCGGCTTGTGCCCGCAGGAGGGCCACGCGACCCGCAGCTGAGCGGCGCGCGCATGGCCACTGCACACAGGCGCGCGCGCGGGCGCTCGGGCGTGCGGGCCTGCGCAGGCGCCGGCGGCACGCGCGCTCAATGCCCCAACCCTATTTCAGTGCCGCCCGCAGCGCTCCGGCACGCCTTGGATAGTGGGACAGCGGCTGGGCGGCGCGGGGCGGCGCGCGCGCCTGCGGCGCCAGCACGGCGGCCAGCAGCGCGCGCAGGCGGCCGCTCGCGACGCCGCGCACTGGCTGCACCTCCAGCGCGGGCCCGCGGCCCTTGACGGGCGCCTGGCGGTAGCCCAGCACGCTCGCGGCCGCCGACTGCAGGTCCGCGCCCGAGTGCACCGCCTGCGCGCGGCCGGCCGGCCGCCGCTGTGCCCTCGGCCGCGCGGCTCTGCACAGGCGGGTGGGCGGACGGGTAGGTGGCGGCGTCTGAGCCTCGGCGCCGCCCGGCCCGATCACGGCTCTCTCGCAGCATCACGCCGTATGGCGCCGAGGTGCAACACAGGGCCGTGAGGCTCCTCCGAGGCCGACAGCAGGGCCGGGCAGGCGCAAGCCCGGGAGGCAGAGCGCCTGCGCGGCGGGGCGGGCCGCGGCGCGCCCGGAGCGTGGCCAGGTAGGCGGTCAGGTCGCGCGCCAGCCCGGGCGCCTGCTCCGGGGCGAAGCGCGGCTCGCTCACGATCGGCCGGTCGTAGCTGGCCAGCCGGGCGGCGTCGATGCCCGCGGCCTGCGCGCGCCGGCCGCCGTGTCAGGCCGCGTCGGCCGCCGCGCTCTGGCGCTCGCGCGCGCTGGGCGGCGTGGCGCATGCCTCCCGCCCCGCAAGGCTGTAAACAGCTCACTCTGAGCGGACCGACCGACTGCAACTGCTGTCACTGCTTGTCACGCTCAGTGTGTATTGACTAGACGACTTAAAAGCTACAGAGAGGGCGCCACCGCCGCGGGCGCAGCGCGGGCGCGGGGACGCGGGGGGGCTGAGGCGGGGGAGGGGCACCCGCAGGTGCGCCCAGTAGGCGGCCGGGTCGCAGCGCGCGCCCAGCATGGCCAGCAGCGCCTCGCAGATGGCGACGTCGTCCGGCGACGTGTTGTTGTGCAGCTTCTGGTGCCACTCCTCCATCATGCCGCCCTGCGCCGGCCCTCTCGGCATCCTGAGTCGCTTTTGCTGCTTTGATGGGCCAGGGCGTGCATCCTGGAAGGCTGCCAGAGCGGTGCCTCCTCTGCCAGCGGTGCAGCAGGGGCCCGCCGCGAACGCATCCCATGGTCACCCCCCGGCAGCGGACCTGCATGCGGCACCCGAGAATCCTCGCGCCTGGAGCCCCGGCCGCCTCGACCGCAGACCCAGCATGCGGCGCCCGTGCATGCGGCCCGGCATGCGAGCACGGCGCGCCGGCGCCCAAAAGCACGGCGCGGCCGCGCCCTGGCGGGGCGCGCCTCGGCCGCGCCCCGCTGCTGGACGGCCAGGACCTCATTGTGGGTGCAGGGAATCCTACCCTACCCCTGTCCCTGACGAGGCGCGCCTTGGCCGCGTTGCGCTGCTGGACTGCCAGGATCTCGTCGCGGATGCGCTGGCCGGCGTCCCCGACGCCGCCCCGCCCAACCGCCGCCATGGCCAGCAGCGCCGCGTCTCGCGCGGCCGGCGCGGCCTCGACCAGCGCCGCGAGGCGCGCGGTTAGGCGGTCCTGCGGCGGCACGCGGGCGGCGCGGTCAGGCGGTCAGGCGCTTTGGCGGTCCAATGACCCATGTCCAAGGACCGGTAGTAGCAAATATTCAGAGCGGCGCAGCGTGGGCGGCAACGCGCGCCGGCGGCGGGCCGGCGCCTCGGCTCCGCCGCCGCCGGCATGCAGCGGCGCGCGGCGCAGCGACCGGGGCATGGCCTTGCGACGACACGCTCGCAGCCCGCGCTCGCGCCGCTCCGCGCGCAGCAGGGCACCCAGGCCAGATGTGGCGGTGCGAAGCGCACATACACAAAAATACGGCCGCAGCCCTGCATGCAAACGCCCGCCGGCAGCGGTGGCGCGCCGACCGGGCGGGGCGCGCCTGGGCGGCGCTGATCTCGCGCGGCTTGACATTGTATGCGCGGTTCCAGGTCAGCAGGCGGCCGGCCGACAGGCGCAGCCAGACCGCGAGCACGGCCAGCTCGGCGGCGCCGCCGCCGCCTCGCGCCAGTGCGGCCTCCAGCAGGTCGTGCGCAATGTTGAAGCGGTGCATCAGCGACCGCTCTGCCTGCGCACGCGCGCGCCCCGGCCTCGGGCCCGCGGCGCTGTAGGGTGAGAGGGCAGAGTTGAGGATGCGATTATGCGGGGCGCACAGGAGCGGGACACAGGGGTGTGGACCGGGGGCGTGCGGCGCGGCGTGCTGGACGCAGCATGCGGTGGTGCCTGCGGCTTGGGGGCCCGGTGAATGCCGCGAAGCCCTGGGCGTGCCGTCCCGGTCCGCAACAGCAAGTCGAGACGCATGCCGTGCTGCGGTCGGCGCCGGCACGCGGGCTGGCGGGCGGCACGCGCTGTTCGCAGCTCTTGGTAGGAGGAGCTTGTAGGCTTGCAGCGCCATGCGGACAGGTGGCATGCGAGCCGCAGGCAGCCGCGCGGGGCCGCGGAGCGGGCCGCGCCTTTGGCTCCAGCGCTGCGAGCTCGGCCGCCGCGCGCTTGGCCGCGCCGGGCCTGCGCGCCGGCAACAGGCGCTAGTCCGCAGGCATGCAGCACGGCGTTGCTCTCGTGACTCAGAGAGCACGGCCAACCGGCATGCGGCGGAGCGAGCCGCGCATCCGCGGCAGGGTGGCCGCTCGTACGCGCTGGCGCCGCCATGCAGTCCAGGCACACAAGGCGCAAAAGCTTGCCGTTCGTGCACTGTGCAGGCGCTGCAGCGCACGAGACGCCGACGTAACCATAAGCGGCGGCCCGGGCTCCTGTCTGTGCTGCAAATCCGCCGCCTGCGGCAGTGCGCCTGCCGGGTGAGCATGACGAGCGAGCGATGGGCCGCGGCGCGGCGGCAGGAGGCGCGGGGGCGTCGAGGCAGCTTGGGGCGCACTCGAGGGCCTCCAGCCCGCCGCTGGGCAGCACCAGCTCGTCGGCCGGCCAGCTGCGGCGCTGCGCGACGGCCGGCGCGGCGCCGCGCTCCTGCCGGCCCGGCCACGCCGCGGCCGGCGCAGCGTCCGCGGCCGCGCGCGCCGACGGCGCCTCCGCCGGCGCCTCCGCGGGCAGCGCGCCGGCCATGCCCGAGGGCCCTGCCTGCGCGAGGGGCTCACATACGTCATGGCCGTGCCAAGGGCCTGCGACGCGCAGGGGAAAGCTTGCAGCCGTGCCAGGGGCGCATGCTCCGGATGACGCTCACCATCTGATACGTGCTGCATGCGCACCAGCGTGCAGGCTGCTGAGCAAACAGGAAGAGAGAAAAGAGCTTGGGCAGCTGCATCTGGTAGCGTTGCGGGCAGCAGGGTGCTCGGCACGGCGGCTCGCCCTCATCATATCCCCTGCGAAGATGGGGCGGGGGCCGCGCCTGCGCGGCCGCGGCCTCCGGCAGCGCCGCGGTCGTGCCATGGCGCGGCGCAGGGCCGCCGCCCGCGCCCGCGCCCGCCGGCGCGTCGGCCTCCGCCCACGTGGCCGCCTCCGCCTCGCACTCGCGCAGCCTGGCGGCGGGGCCCAGGCTGTCGGCCCGGCCAGCGCGCAGGCCGGGCCATGCCCGGACCTGCAAGGGCGTGCCAGGGGCGCCACGCACCCGCCCACCGTCGAGCCTGGTGGACCCTCAGCACTGAACCTATCCAGCAAGGAGTGCACATGCACAGCGGTCGTGTATGTCTCATGCATGCCAGCCTCGCCGATGTGGCAGCATTAAGTCTAGGCGACACGCTGCATGCCCGGCATCAGAGCGCTGGTGGTGGCTTTCTCTGGGGGCACACTCTGCCGCGGACGCGGGGCAGGTACCGGCAGCATCCCTCCCGCCTGTCTGACCTTGATCATCTCCGCGCTCCTGTGCCCAGCCACCGTCGGTCGCCTGAACAAGTCTGTGCGCCAGGAGTAGCTAACAGCCGTACATCCAGCGGCACATCATCTTGCTATTGCCGCCACTCCTGTGACACGCGCCTGATACATGCATCCCTGCACCGAGGCAGGCGCCCGCTCGCCGAACGGGCACGGGCGTAGAGCAGGCCGCTCGGCGTCTGCCCGGGGCGCGCCGCCGGCCCTTCGGCCGGCGCGCAGCCGGCAGTAACAGGCACACGCCCATTGCCTGGGCACGGCCACCGACCGGGCACAGCAGCAGCCCGCCCAGCGCCCGCCCGGGGCGCGCCTCCGGCCCATCGGCCCGCGCGCAGGCGGCGGTAGGGAAGAAGAATTCGCGGCCGGCGCCGCTGCCGAGCCACGCGGCGCCCGCGCACGGCGGCCGCCGCAGGACGCCCGCCACGCCGCCGGCCGCAAGCGGCCCCTCGGCCGGCAACTGCAGCACGAGCGCGACCCCGCCCGCGGCCGGCGCCGGCCGGCCGGCGACGACCGGCGCGTAGGCGCCAAGCGCGGTCTGCCATGCGGCGCCTGCCGGCCGCCGCTCGGGCTCTTGCGCGCTTGCGCTCGCAAGGCTGGGGCGTGTCAGGCAGGGGCTCTGTGCCGCTGCAGCGTGTGGGCCGTGAGCACCGCGCGCCCGAGCTCGTCTCAGCTGGCAGTGGAGGCACATTTGGCGGGCCGCGGCGCGCAGGGTGCAGGCCCCCATGCCCACTGCACAGGGACACGGCTCTGGATTACTCTTTTCAGCAATTTGTCAGCGTGCCGTGATGCGGGGTGATCTGAGGCGCATATGTAGCTGGGGCATTCTGCTAGGCAGAGGGGTTGTAGGCCAAGGGGGCACCGGCGGGGTGCGAGACGGGCGGCAGGGTGTGCCAGCCGGGCGGCGGCTGGTGCCAGCCGCCCGTGCCGTCCGGGGCAGCGCAGCCCCTGCGCCCCAGCGCGCCGGCCCAGGTCAGGCAGCGGGGCTTCAAGCTGCGGCTGCACGCAGCCTGATCAGACGCCCGGCGGGCGTGTGCCGGCGCTAAGCTCGAACACCAGGGACGGTGCGGCGCGGCGGGTGCAGGTGCTGCGCCGAGAGGCCGAAACGAGCGCCGCACATCCCAGCTTGTCTTGCATGCGAGTCGAGACCCGATCAGCGGCGGGGCTGGGTCGAAGCCCCCGGCGCTCACACCGGTCGCCCCTGCGGCCGGGGCCGCACCAGTGCAGCGCCGCGCCCGCCAGGCCGCCCGCGGCGCGTGCGCCGCCCACGGCGACCGCCACGAGCGCGAAGCGCCGGCCGGCCAGCGCGGCCGCCGCGACATGCGCCACCAGCGCGCCGCCCTCCAGCCCGGCCACTGCCGCCTCCTCGCGCGCCACGACCCGGAAACCCGCCGCGTCGGGGTTTTGCGCGCGCCAGGCGGCCAAGCGCGCGGCGGCGAGCGCGTGCAGGTCGGCGCGCGCTGCCGGCGCGGCCTCATTGGCCGCCGGCTGCGGCGCCGCGCGGCCGGCGCCCGCCTTGCCCGCAGCCCTGCCCAGCGCGGCGCAGGGCTGCAGCGAGCGCACGTGCTGGCTAGCATCGGAGAAGTGATTATGATCATAAGTGTGCATCCCTTTCCTTCAGGGGGCACTGCGCATGTGTTATTGTTATTCATCCGAAGCAAACCATGTCTGCCGCCAGCCAGGCCGCACAGCGGGGGTACGCGTGCGGCAGAGGCGGAAGGGCCCCGCTCACACCTGCTGCAGCAGTTCGTGCCCAGCTGCCGCAGGCAGGGAGACAGCGAAAGAGGCGGCTGCAAACTATAGTGCAAGATGCTGCAGCTGCGGGCGCAGCTTCGACGCTTGTGCCCTCCTCACAGACACCGGAGCTTGCCAGGGGGTGTGTGCCAGGGGTCCCCGCAGGCGGCGGCTGCTGCCTGGCTTGAGCGCACCGGGCGGCCGCGTCGGCTTCGGAGGAGACCTGGCGCTGGCGCGTGCTGGCGGCGCCCACCTGCGGCGCCAGTTCCGCTGTGTCGGCCGCTACCGCGCACGCCTCGACCTCTGGCTCGCTCCAGGCCCGGGGGTGGAGGCGATGCGCACACGCAAGTGTTAGGACGACTGGCTATTGCGCAGGAGCATCATGTGCGCCTTGTCGCATTGTGCTTGTTTGCAGGAGAGGCCGCAGCAAGCAGCACAACAAAGAGTGTGGAACAGAGTCGGCAACGTATGAGGAGTGTGCGCGCTTGCTACCTCCACGGCCACAGGGCATCAATGAACATACGTAGCATCAATGAACGAAGCGTCTTTGGCGCTCGCCACGGACGAGATGCGCCTAAGCGTGTCACACATTGCCGTGTCAAAGAGCAGAAGTGACAACTTAGCTGCTGGGCTGCCAGAGCGCGGACAGTGCTGCATGGGCAGCCTCACCTCCAACTGCCACTTTGCGCTGCCGGTCATGCAGGGCGGCCAGCGCCTGACCTCTGCCCGCACTAGCCTTCCCGCCCTGCATCTGGACCACACTGACCGCTCACCCGCGCTTTCGGCCTGCAGCAACGCGCACGCGCAGGAGAGCTTGTTACTGTAGCTAGCTAGCTGATGTCAACAGTCTATTCTTTGGTATGGGCGGTGCACATGCACATGCATGCTGCGCACATGTGTGGGTGGAGGACGGGGTCTGGTAGCAGACTGGCTTGGCAGGGCAGCTAGCTGCCCGGCTAGCCACTCCGGGACATGGCAATATCTGCCTCATGCAGCTGCATATGCCATGAACGGCAAAGTGGCCGCCCTACCGGCCACCCGTGCACACACGGCCACATCTCCGCACATCACTCACACCACTTACGCAGCCTCCCGTGGCGCGGCGCCCCGGGACCAGCGGCGTACGGCCCGCAAGTTCCTACACAAGGCATGTTCCACACGGCTTGCTCAGGTAGCAGACGGTGCCTGACACTGCTCAGGATACATTGTTCAGGCTGCAAACAGGGCCTTGAAACTCGCACGCACACTCACACGCTCGCCTGCGCCTGTCGCTCGGAACACAGCGCCGCGACCCGAGCGTCAGGCACCCCGCACCCCTTCTGTCTTCCGGAGGCCTGGTTCGGGCGCGCGCGACTGCGGTCCCTAGCAGCCGCAGCGCACGCGACCCTGACAGCTGAAGCAGCGGGCAGATCTTTTGCTCTTGGCCTCCGGCCAAAGCAAACGCGCCAGCAGAGCTTGCTGCGCCCGCGCCGCTGGCGCGCGCCCGTCGCAGGCGCTGCCTGTGGCGCGCGCCCATCGCAGGCGCTGCCCGCGGCGCGCGCCCTCTGCAGGCGCTGCCTGTGGCGCGCGCCCTCCCCCGCGTCCACGCGCACCGCACAGCACCGCGCTGCCGCCGCCGGCCCGCCGCGGGGCCGCCGCACGCTCGCACCACCTCCGGCGCACAAACCCCCGCCGCCTCCGCCGCCCCCGCGCCGGCGCCTGGCTGCCGCCGCGCCCGCGCCTCCCTGGCCGGGGGCGGCGCGGGCGGCCGGGCGCGGGTCACTGCCCGGCCGCCGCGCCGCCGCCCCAGCCCATGAACTCGCAGATGTACTCGCGGTCGTACGCGAACGTGGGCTCGGTCACCGCGCCCAGCGCCTGCTCCAGCTTGGCCAGGTCCGCGGGCGCGCAGCGCTGGCTCAGCTGCGCGCGCGCGCGCGGCCGCGTCGGCCGCGCGGCCGCCCGCCGGCCGCCGCCGCGCGCGGGCCGAGCGGCATTGATTACGCATCACCGTTATTCGTCACAAGCTACGGGCGCGCCCCCGCCCCGCCCCGGCCGCCTTTGCGCTGCGCCGCCTGCAGCTGCCATGGCACAACCCCCAGGCGCTCGCACACATGCCGGAGAAGAGGCCTCCAGCGCCGCGCTCCGCCGCACAGCTGCTCGCATCAGGTCCAAGGCTGTGCCCACCGGGCGCAGCCCGGTCGGGCGCGCGCGCGCAGGGCGGGCCGACGCAGTAGAGGGGCGGGCGGCCGCATGGCAGGGCGCGCCTGCATGTAGCACATCTCCACGGTCTTGCCCAGCATGGTGACGGCCGCGCAGCGATTGTCCGGCTTCCTCAGCAGCGTGATGATGGTCTGCACCGCGCCTGCGCGTACGCGCGCGCGCCCCTCAGCGCCGCGCGGCATTCGCGGGCCCATGCAAGGCCCGGCGGCGCTGGAGTGCTTGACGGACGCTACAGGGCCACGCACGGTCGGAAGAAGGCCGCCCTGGGGCCAGGCAGGACGGGCTGCTGGGAGGCTGCAGGGCGGCGCGGGGGCGCCCGGCGCGCCGCGCCGGCGCGCGAGCCCCAGCCGAACTTGCAAGCAGACTAGATCGCGACAGGCCATGATCGTCGACGCGGCGGCGCCGCACCCGGGATGGACACAAACTCCAGCTGCACCAGCGCGGCGAACGCCTCGGCGTGCGCGAAGAACTCGGTGCGGTCCACCGCGACGGGCCGCTTGAGCGTGAGGTGCTTGAGCACGCGCGGGATGATGGCGTCGCGCATGCGCGTCTTGTACGGCTCCGGCAGCGTCGGCAGCAGGTTCATGTACGGGCCCTGCGCGCGCGCACGGGCTAGGGTTAGGGCAGGCTAGGGGCGCCCGGGCGGGCTACGCGAGCGGGGGTGCGCGCCGGCAGCGCCCCCGTATATACCTGGCGCTGCGCGCGCCCCAGGGCCGGTCGTGAACACCAGAGGCCGCGGAGCCAGGCCGGCAGCGTCCCCGCATGCTATGCACGGCCTCCATAGCCGGCTCCGCCGTCGGCTCCGCCGCCGGCTCCGCCGCTGGCAGCAGCGCTGTCGCCTGCAGCGGGCCCCTGGCCGCCCAGGCGGCCGCAACCCCGGCTGCGTGAGGCCAGCGAGCGCGCGCACTCGGATGCGCAGGCCTGCGCGGCCCCCACACCGCACGCCGGCACGCCCCATATATTTGGAAGGAGGCAGGACCGGCGTCTCGATTTGGGGTTTGAAAGGGAGGGCCGGCGGTTCGCTCGCGCGCGGGCGCGCACCACGCTGCGGCCCTCCCGGACCAGCTCCGGATCGAAGACCAGGTCGGTGAAAGCCTGCAGCAGCGTGCCCAGCGCCTCCTCCTGGCTGCCCAGCTTGCTGGCGCCCAGCAGCAGCCCCAGCTGCGCGGACACCTGCGCGCGGCCCGCCCGCGGGCGTCGGATGCGGCCCCGTCGGACGCGGCCGCGCGGGCTTGGGAAACGCGTGGCGCGGGCCCGGAGGCCGGCACGGAGCCCCGCCGGTACGTAGCGCCCGACTGCTGGGGCAGGCGCGCAGATGCATGCGTGATGCATGCGCGCCGCGCGCGCGGACTTGGCGAGCGCTCGCCCCGCTTCCGGGCGCGCAGCGAGCCTTTCCGGAGCTGTCGCTGCGCCCCGAGCTGTTGCTGCACCTCGCGCAGCGTGAGGCCCCGCAGCCCTGGCCTCGCAGCGCGCAGCGCCGGCCGACAGCCAGGGCCGAGCGCGGCGCCCCAGCGCGCGGGCCGCGGCCTGGCCCCCGCGCCCCCGCGCTCTAAGCCTGAAGAGCAGGGCGCACCGAGGCCAGCGTGTCCGGGTCCTCCACCACGCGCAGCATCTGCCGCAGCGCGTCCAGCAGCCTAACCCTGCACAGCAGCCTAACCCAACACAGGACCTAACCCTACCACAGCAGGGCGCGCCGAGGCCAGCTTGTCCGGGTCCTCCACCACGCGCAGCATCTGCCGCAGCGCGTCCAGCAGCTGCGCACGGTCGACCGCGGGCGGCGCCGCCGCCGCCGCCGGCGCCGGCGCCGCCGCCGCCGGCGCCGCCGGCGCGGCGGGCGGCGGCGGTCGCGGCGGCGCGGCCGCCTGCGTCGGCGAGCTGGGTGCATACGCGGGCGCCGGCGCCTGCGGCGCGGCGCGGTCAGCTGGCGACCAGGCCCACGGCGGCGCGCCGACCGAGTGTCGGGTAAAAAACGCCGTATCCAGCAGGCGGCGCGTACCTTGGCGGGGTCGCCGGTGAAGCCGGGCGGCCCATTGGCGGCGGGGCCGCCGCGCCGCGGCTCTGCGCGCGCCGCCGCCGCTGCACCGCCGCCGGGCTCTGCGCCCTCGGTCTTCACGCGGACGTGGCTCGTGAGCTGCCTGCGTTTGCAGAGCACCCGTTGGTCGCACGGGGACAGTCTGAGTTCATCAGCATCAAACACGTCAATTGGTGAGGTGAGCCTCCTTGCTTTCACAACACCACACAGTCCAACAGAGATCTGACTGAAGCACTGGCGTTGGCAGCAGCTGGCCGCGCACCGCAGTGTGTTGAGCAGCTCGGTGGTCAGCTCCACCTCGCTCGGGTCAATCTCCAGCTCGATTGTGATCTTCATGGCAGCTGGCGCGTCTCGTAGGAAGCCTGTGCGGGAGGGAGTCCGTTTATCAGTCGCTACAGCGGATGCAGAGGACTTGCTCGAGGCAGGTCTGCCAGGTCTCCACGGGAGAAGGGTTGAGCAGCAGTTACTGCATAACCAGCAACCTTTGTGCGAAGGTGCAGCCATGGCACCAGTAGCGAGCCAGCAAGCCGAATTTAAGCGCGCGCTGCAGGCCGGCTCCAGCACCAGAGCCGCTTCAAGGTCATTGTGACAGACTGTCCGGCCATCCGCTGCCGCCGCTGCACCACGGCGAGGGCGCTGATGGCGGGCTGCCGCCCTGGCTTGTTAGCGGCGCCGCGCAGCGGCAGCGGCTGGCGGCCAAGCAGTTTTATGGCACAGACCTCGTGAACGCTCTGTTAGGCGGGCGAGGTGGATGCGCTGGTGGGCGCGCCCGAGCACGACGTGGCGTGGTGGAGGAACACTGTGGCCGGGTGCGGCTGAAGCTGCCAGCGATAAGCTGCGTGCGCAGTGGGCTTGTGGATAGACCAACTGGCGCAACCTGGTGGTGGCCGTCAGCAACAAGAGCGCGCACGGCGGCTTGGACAGCGACGACGCCCGGAAGCGGCAGGTCCCGCAGCTGCTGCAAACGTAGGGTGTCGCGTGGCCGAGGCCGCCGCCACCCCACGGCAGCTGCATGATCTCGCTGTGCGGCGCGTCGTCGATTTCCAGGTCGCCCTGTGCGCTCTGCTGCTCGATGACGATCGTCGCCAGGCCATGCCACTCGGCCTATCCCGAAGCCTGCTGCGCACGCTGCTATGTCGTGGGCAGCTTCAGCCGAAGCTGGGATTCTGTTTGGCTCGCCGCACGTGCCGGGCGTGCATACACTGTTGGGACGCAGATACAAATATGGATATCTGGGCGTGGCATATGTGGGAGTGTTGCGCGAGAGGACCTCGCTTCAGGACAGCGCTGCTCTGCCTGGAGTGCTTACTAATGCAGTCACCGACCTCGCCACCGCACGCGAGCAGGCGTGGTGACAAGGCCTTGCTGAGTGCCCGCGCCTACCCCCCCGGGGAGCGTGCAACTCACTACATGTACACACGCTGGTTGGCGCCACCTGCGGGCCCCCGCCGCAAGGTGCTCTGACTGCTTTGCAGCCAGACCTGGCGCGGGTGCTTGCAGACGTCCACATCTGGCATGGGCGTCACCAGCTCCCGTGCGTGGCCCTATTAGTGTTGCTGGCGTGCAGCGCCTTGAAGTGGGGTTGTAGGGCCCTGGGCGCTGAGCAGCGCCTGCAGTTCTGCGTTCCCTCTTGTAGCAGTGACCGTGCCGAGTGTGCTCGCCTGCCTTCGCCTGGGTGCACCATGGAGAAGGTCATGCAGCATGTTGCGCCTGTTGCGCCGGGGCGTCCGCAGAGTTGCTCCATCTTGGCATGCCTCAAGGTCTGCTTAGCATGCATTGCTTGACACAGCCTGCCTGCCTGCATGACTTGCCTATAATTTTGCCTCACACTCATTACTTCAAGCTGGCTCATGCATGCTGTTGTTCACTTGGCGCCAAGTGCTCACTCCCCCCCGCCTCGCACCCTCTCAGCGTGAATGTGCACTGGCAGAGCGAGACATGCGACTTTGCATGTTACTGTGAAGGGGTTCATGGTCAAGGGCAGCAGGACTGGCTGGGAAGGCAAAAATCGCAAGGAAGGCAGATGCTTGAGACTTGTGGAGGTTTGCTGGCGCCCAGGACATGATTTCAGCTACGCTTGTTGACGTGCTGATCAGGCTGTAGAGTTGCACGTAGGGCCTACATTGTAGGCTACTTGAACGCCATGTGGGTTGATAATGCAGATGGTGTTGCAGCCAAGTGCAGACAGCGTCAAGGGCGCAGGCGTTGTGGAGGCTGTCCCAGTGGTGCGCATGTTGGACATGCTGCGGCATGCGCCTACATAATGGCATATGCTGCACCCGAGTGGCATTTGGTGGGCAATGGGGCAAGGACCTATAGCTATACCTATACACCTATAGGTCCTTCGAAAAGACTGTTTGTTACTTTTACGTGACCGAGCAGTTCTTGCTGACACACTCCAGAAGAGTGTTGCCAACGCATAAAGACACACACAGGCACCCGCACTACTTGACACACACTGCAAGCATGAACACTACTGGTATGCATGCGCGCTCAGCCCTGCTCGGCCAGGCGCTCGCGGCGCCGCACAGCGCCCTGCAGGGCCAGGCGCGCGCAGCGTCGCGCCCGGCGCGGCGCGCTGCTGCGTTCCGGCCCCAGGCTGCCGCACAGACTGAGGAGAAGGTCAACGTGCGCCGGCCGCGCGAGGAGAACGTGGCAGGCGGCTGGTGGGTGGACCACACGTGCATCGGTGCGTTTGCTGGCCCCTGCGAGGGAGTCTGGGAGGTTGCGCGTACCGGGCATGCACACTCTTCCTTGCCTTGTTTTGTGTTCATTTCGTGTGTTATTTGGCTCGGCAGTGCTGGTGTATCCCTCGCTCTGCTTGTGCACGCCCGGCTTTGTATATGTACAACTGCTTCCTGCATGCTGATTCGCTTTTTCTTTAAAACTGTGGCTGCTTTAGCTTGTGAAATCTGTCTGATAAACGCTGTTGAGGCTTAACAAGCGGAGGCGGTGACACTATTGCCATATACCTCACAGCTTCGGCACGCGCTCTCAATCTTTTTAGCGTTTGTGTTGCGCAGACTGCGACACCTGCCGCTGGATGGCGCCTAACTTCTACAAGCGCAAAAATGAGCAGTCCGCGGTGCTGGCCCAGCCCGAGACAGACGAGGACCGTCTCGAGGCCAACAAGGCGCTGCTCGCCTGCCCGACGTGAGCACCATACCCAAGCGCCCTTCATGCACGCAAGAGGAGCATTAAGCAACGCAACAACTATGACGTAAGCTGTTAGGTCGTCTGCACTGTGCTTGCGCGCGTAAGTGTAGCCCTGCTGACAGAAGCACTACCCTGCATTTGGTCTGTGTTTCGTCAATGTTTTGACGTGGACTGGCGTCTAGAACAGCCCTACATTGACTGTGGCGCTAGTTCGCAGGGTTATGAATTGCAAGGCGGTGACAGCAAGGCAGACCAACAAGAGGTGACTCGCAGGTTCTCCATCCACTGCACGGACAAGCGGCCGGGGGAGCTGCAGGCAGCCCAGGCGGCCTTCCCGGCGGCGTGGCCCGGCACGGACGGCATCTACCACCTGGGCTATACCTCCCAGGCGCGCGGCCGGGCCGCCGGCGGCGCCTTTCGGTCTTGACGCTGTGCCCATGCACACAGAGCTGTGGCTGTGCAGCCGCGCCTGTGCAGAGAGAGCTGTGTTTGTGCAGGGAGGGCAAGCACACTTGCCTGGTGCAACTTTCGCCGCCTTGTGAGCATGGTCAGGCTACCTTGCAGGGCGCAGAGGGCTGTTGTCGCTTGCACGGGTACAGCGAGCCCGCCAACTTGCCTGCTTTGTGGGGCTGCAGGACAGCTTTGGCGCCCACTCGTGGCTGATCCAGCGCGAGGGCGGCAACGTCATGATGGACTCCCCGCGCTTTGACGCGCGGCTGCTGGAGCGCATCAAGGCGCGCGCACGGGGCCTGCGCCGTGCTGGCCGCCGCTGCCGCTTGTCGTCTGCTTCATGGTGGCATTGTTGTTGCATGTTGTCTGGTCCGCGGCGTCTACCACCTGTCTGCATGCTTTAGGAATGGTGCGAATGGGCATGTATTGTGCTGCCGAGAGCGTCTGGCTGCAGGCATGCTCAACCGCGCTGTCCTCACCAGCAAACGCTGGGCCCCATCCGCGCATGCCACTCCCCACCGATGCAGGGCTGCTGAGCTCGAGCGCTGACGCGCGCGGGCACCGCCCTGCAGGCGAAGGGCGGCGCAAAGTACATGATGCTCAGCCACCGCGACGACGTGCGCCGCCCGTCCCTGTCCTGCCGCCCGCTCTGGCAACCAGCGATGCGCCGTTTGGGTAGCAGTCGTGTGGCGTCTGTGAGGCGTGGACAGGCCCGTTCATGGCACCTCGATCCAATCTCATCTAACACTCCTTGGTACTTTCATGGACGCTCTTGCACTAGCAGCGTGCGGACGCAGGGTGTGATCGAACAGGGCCTTCAGGGATGTTGACGTAGTCGGCGAGCGTGTGCGTGCACCCGTCAGGCAGCATCGCTTGCTGGACGCCAGCTGCGCAAGCGTCATCGTGAGTGAGCATTTAGTCCAGCACTCGTGATAGCACGCACTGAAATAGGGGCGTCCGCATGCAGGTCTGCGACCACGCAAAGTGGGCGTCCGCGCTGGGTCTCCAGCGCATCATCCACACCATGGAGAGGAACAAGCAGCAAGGCACCGAGTGCGCCCCTCGCGCGCGCGCGCAGCCCGCGCTCCAGCTCCGCCCGCAGTGCCTGCGCAGCACGCTTGCTGCCGCTGCATGCCCTTGCAAGCATGCCTGGGGGTTGGTTTGAGCACATTGCAATGCACTGCGTGCCTGGCGTCTCCCCGCGCCTGGCGTGGTGTGATGCGTGCGCGCATGCCTGGGCGCGCAGCCAGTGCGAGGTGATGCTGGAGGGCGAGGGCTCGTGGAAGCTGCCGGATGGCGGCGATGACATGGAGATTGTGTTCACGCCGGGGCACACGGCCGGGCACTGCGTGCTGATCCACAAGGCGCAGCGGGTGCGCGCGCGCTGCCCCTTTTGGAGCCCGCCTCAAAGGCAGCCCTAGGGGCGGGCTTCATACAAAAGCGCGCCTGAAGATGAACAAGAGGCGGGCTTATTTTGGTCAAAGGCCAGGGCTGCAATGGCTGTCTGCCCCATGGCGTCGTGGCTGCACGCGCTGACGCCCGCGCACACGCGGGCTTCCCTGTTGGCGACTTGGGTATTCAAGTGGTACGCAGCGTGAGCTCCGCGCTCACTCTGGGGCTCTGCTGACGCGCAGGTGGCGTTCACGGGCGACCACTTGGCCTTCAGGGCCGACAGGCCCATGGAGGCCGAGCCGCTGAGCTCGCCCGACGACAAGCTGTCAGTGTTCGAGTGCGCGCCCTTCCTTTGGCAGACCTTGTGCACGGTGGCCTGGGAGTCAGGCAGCTTGACTGCATTGTGCGGCAGCGGTCCTGTGAACACACAGGCTATATAGGGTGTTATTTTGTTGCCGTGCGCGCCTCCAACGCCCAAGGAGCACTGCGACTGACTGCTGGGGTGTGCGCGCGCAGCAAGTTCAATTGGTACAAGGTCCCGCTGCAGGTAGCGCCTCCCAGCCCGGCGCGGTGTCTGCAGCGGCCTGCACTGTTGATGCTGAGGATGCTGCTAAGCGCAGGCCTGGTTGCCCTGCGTTTGAGCCTTGCTTGGCTCGGGCTTGTGTGCTCCTGCGCTGGGCCCCTTCTGTGGTCCCGCGCTGGCCCCCGGCTGACCCGCGAGGCTCCGCTCGCAGGTGGCAAACGCGTACATGCTCGGCACCAAGTACGACTGGCTGCAAATCCTGCCTGGCCACGGCCGGCCCGGCCGCTTTGCCAGCACGGAGGAGCGCCTGCGCGCCATCCACGCGCTGGCGCGCCACTACAACTACGAGCCGGAGGCCCAGGCAGCGTGAGCGCGTCTGCTGCATACGCTGGTTCCGTGCCTGGTCCAGGGTTCATCGATGTCGAAAGTTCTCTGGGGCTGGAGCCATGCTACATGCATGCTGTCGGACGATCTGTAATATGTATTCTTTTGAGCAGAGACCACCTGCAGCTTTCGTTGCATGCTGTTGGTGCTAGGCCAACACAGTCAGGCGCAGCCTAGGACGCCCTGCGACAGTATGAAGTCTCTCCAACACAAGTTAACTTTCCTCAAGTGAGTGAAGATGTGTTTTGCCATGCTTGTGGCGCAGCGCCATGCCGGCAGTGTAGGTTCAGGGAGTGGGTGCGGGTTGTAATATGCTGAAGATGTGAGAACTCTGTTTGAGGGTGCTTACTTTACCAGTCCCCTGCTGTTTGCCTGACAGCGCCTGGTTCTTTGTGCACTGCATGTAATGGTACCAGTCTTGTGGATGTTGGCACTTGCCAATGGCAAGTCTGTTGTAACTGGATTGCTCCAAGATATTAAAAGCTGACATGTGGCGCCAGTTTGAATGTTCAGGATAAACACACAAATCCAGTTCCTGTGGTTGGAAACATGCATTGCACCCTCTGGTTGTAGAGACTGAATTAAAAACCACTGAGCATGGCACGCGTCACGGATCTGACGCTGGGCACGCTCGCGGAAGCGGTTTACGCTGATGAAGAGCCGAGCGAAGGTCCCGCTGCTGGATTCAAGATCTTCAAGACCGCTGGCAACGATGACAGCGGCCTGGGCGCGATCTTGTACACCAAGCAGGCTGAGGTGGGGCTGCCCCGCTGCAAGGCTGCAGATGAGAGGATAGAACGCTGTGGCAGTGCCTGCAGGCCAGTCGGCCAAGCCCCTCATCGGGCCTGCCTCGCGCGGGGGCCAGGGCGCGGCGGTGTTCTCTTTCCGCGGCACAGACTCTTCCAAGTCGCAGAGCATAAAGGGCCAGATGCGGTGCGCGTGACAACCAGCAAGGAGCCGGCGCTGCCCCGATGCTGACCTGCTGCGACGGCCATGCTGCCACAGCACAGCACCCAAGGCCAAATGCGTCCGTGTTGCGCAGGAGCAATTGGCTGCTCACGCAGGACCCGGACGACGACGACCTGGATATAATAAAGCAGGCGCGCCGCCTGCCCCACTACCCCCCCACCTGGGGCCCCAGCATTGCCGCAAACGCTGCAACGAGCGGACCGCCGCGCTTGCAGGGCCTGGAGTTTGCAGAGGAGGCGATCCGTGACCTGGAGCGCAAGCACAGCGACACAGACTGGCACTTCTACTCCACCGGCCACTCGCTCGGCGCGCTGATGGCCACCGCGCTGGCGATCCAGGAGGACCGGAAGGTGGAGCGGTGCCGCCTGCGCTGCACCCTGTGTCCTGCCGCTCGCGCCCGCGCCTGCTCATGGTGTAGGTTTAGGGCATGGTGTAGGGTTAGGCATGATATAGGGTTAGGACAGCACCCTACCCTAGCAAAGGCATTGGCTGGGCTGCGGACAGTGCAGGCCGGCAGGCATGCATGCGCGCAGGTGCGTGACGTTTGAGAGCCCCGGCCTCATCAAGTTCTGGCGCAAGAAGGCACGCGACCACGACGAGGACTACTGGCGGGAGCGCATTGTCAACTACCTGACCTACCCCAGTGCGCCCGGGGCCGCTTCGCCCGGGTTCCCGCTGACACGCCGCAGGCCCGTCTGCAGCGCCTTCCCTCTGGGTGGCCTGCATGCGCGCGTTCTGTGATGCAGGGCCTGCGCCAGTCGCAGCCGCGCCGCACCGCAAAGGGCACTGCATGTCAGCGCGGCTGAGCGCTGCCGCGCGGCGCAGACCCGATCAACACCACGCTGCCCAAGGTGGGGCGGCTCGTGCGCGTCGAGCTGGACTTCCACTCCAAGTGCGCCGCCGCGCCGCAGTCAGCATGCTCTGCGCCAGCGGCCGTTTTTGCTCTGCATGTCCTGCACCCTGCATTGAGGCCAGTCGGGCGGCTGCCAGCGCCGGGGGGTCACCGTGAGCACCGCGAGCCCGGCCGCCGGCAGGACGAGCGCGGCGCACGTGCTGCGCTGCGTGCTGGGCACGGGCCTGCGCTTCGCCGTCTGGGCCTCCGTCGTGAACCTCGCCTACTCCGTGCGCCCGTGCCACGCCGCCGTGGCTGCACGCATGCCCTGCATGCCGCGCCTGCCGTGACGGCCCCTGCGAGCGCGTGACCCGCCTGGCTGGCGCGCGCGCGCCAGCACGAGTGAGCGCCCCGTGCAGCCCCGCCCACGCCCGTGCCCGCGCCAGGTGACCGGCCGCACCAAGGGCTTCTGGGCGGCCAAGGTGCTGAGCGTGTCCGCAAAGGCGGGCTCGCTGATCTGGCGCCGCAAGTTCAACGTCAAGAAGGCGATCCGCGAGCTCAGGAGCGCGGCCGACGAGGTGCGGCCGCCTCGCAGCGCCTGGTGCCCTTCGGAGCCAGGTCGAGGCGTGTGTGAGCATGCGCGGCGGGTTGGACGCTTTTGGGCGGCGTGTGGAGTTGCTGCGCCGCTGGCCCCGCTGTTGGTGCAGCAGCCGGCGCACGTACACCCGCCGCTGCTGGCAGGCGTGTGGGCGCTGCGCACATCGGGCGTGTCTTAATGTCATGCGGCAAGCTGATGCGCCTGCCGACCGGAGGCGCCCGCGCGCGCGGCCCCGCGCAGGACCAGGCGAGTAAGGACACGCGCTCGGCGGCGAGCTCAGGCCGGCCGGACGACGACAGCGCGTCACCTCTGACGCCGGCGCTGTCGCGGCTGCCGCCGCGCGCGCGCGGCGGGCTGCTGACCGCCGTCTGGGCGGTCGGCACGATCGGCGTGTCTAGCACCAGCTACATCGCCACGCGCACGTCCGGCAACTTGGCCGACTGCGCCAATGAGCACGGCATCAACACCATCCTGACCGTGCGCGCCCCATGTATCAGGATAGGGTTTGCATCAGGATTGACCATCCTACTCTCACCCCAACCCTGAAATATACCCTATCCTGTCAATACCATCCTAATTGTGCGCGCCGCCCGAGCGCACACAGCCCCGCTCGCCAGGGTGGGCGCAGCCCGGCTGCCCTGGCCCGGGTTGCCGGCGGGTGAACGTGCCACGCGAGCTGTGATGCAGCGCAAGTCGACAAATTGCGTGCCGCGCCTCCGACGTCCTGCGTCACGCATGCCTCAGGCCAGGCTCTCCTAACTCCCTGGCCGCACCGCTGCGTGCTGGGGCATGCGTGCAGCACCTGGGCGCGTAGTCACGGCGCCCGCCTCGGCCGCCCGCGAGCAGGGCTTCGACCAGGAGACGGGCGAGCCGAAGACGGCGGTCGAGATGGAGAGCTGGCCTTACCATGACCTGCTGCTGAAGAAGTCGTTCTCTAGCAAGCACTCGCGGCGGTGCGCGCCTCGCTCGGTCGCGGTGCAGCCTTTGGTTGCGGTGCAGCCTGGAGGGCGCGGGGCGGAGGCCGCCCCCAGAGCCTTGGTGTCGGCATGTCGTGGGTCATGGGATGCTGCGCTCGCAGTGCTTCGCCTCCATGTGGTGCCCGCGCGCCGCCCGCGCCGGCGCACACGCCGCGCCGCCACGTGCGGCACGGGCACCGCGCCTGCTCTGTGCCATCGCAAGCAGCACCTGCGTGGCGGGCGGCCTGGGTCCAGCTCTCCAAGGGCGCCGGCGCGTCGCGCGCGCGACCCAACGCTGCCCAACGCTGCCCGCGCGCAGGCTGCTGTCTGAGGGCCTGCTGCCCCTGCAGCCCGCCGCGTACGGCCTGCACAACGCGCTGCGCCGCCACACGCTGCTGCTGCGGCGCGCCCGGTGCGGCCCCCGCGCGCGGCCCAGACCGTGCGCATGTACAGGAAACGCGCAGCTGCGCAGCTGCATGTCAATCGTCCATCATCATGACGACCTGGCAAGTCCATGTATACAGGCCGCATAGCAGGCTTGCTTGGTTGCGGCACACTGGCCGCATCAGCGTGCAAGAGATGGGTCTTCATCACTGCTAGTGTGCAACTTGTGACGTCGGCGCAGCAACGTCCTCCTGTCGCGGGCGCCAGGGGCGCTGTGCCGCATGCGCGCTGCCCTTGTGCTCATATCACTGCTCCTGCTGGCGCAGGAGCCTGCCTGGGTACCGCGAGGCGCAGGCTGCTTGAGCTGCAGCCGCTGGGAGTCCGTGCAGCCGCGCCCTCAGCTGTGAGCGTTTGCGACAGGCCCGAATGAAGAGCCTGGCCCAGCCTCATGGGTAATTGGAACTGTGAAGCTGGCAAGCGATCGCCGCAGCTGCTTGCCAGGGGGGCCTTGAGGGTTGAGTGGCTGAAGGAGCGATTTGCCTAGGGTATGGGAGCGCGCGAGCAGCAGTCGCGCCGATGCGCACGCTGCGACCTGCCCATGGCCGGCAGGCATTCTGACCGAGCACGAACAGTTTTGCAGGCGTAGGGGCATTATAGAGGGATAGGTTGGGACCTGGGTCTGTTCAGTGCTGCTGCCACGCTTCAGCTGCACTGTAAACAAGCGCATGCATGTAATGTGGACATGTGTGCGTGCCTTGACACCGAACTCAAGTGCTCTTATCTCTTGTGCCCTTCAACTGAAAAGATGTTGATCACCTAGCCCCCCAGAAAATGAACTAGTTAGGGTCTAGTGCGCAACACAGCCCGGTGTGTGATGGCGTGCATGATGTCATTCGCTGTTTGCAACTGGCCGGGCATATCGCACACCGCGCCTAGCCCCTGTTCCGGCATGTGAGACGGCACGCGCTGCCCGCTTCGGCGGAAGTGAGTGTGTCGGAGAAGCCAGAATCCGCGCACAAGCCAGCGAGGGCTGCACAGGCCAGCGGCACACCCCCGGCCTTGCTCGCCCTGCACGCCCCTCCGCTCCTCCTTTGAGCAGCAGGCGCAGTCCGGCGCCCCCGTGAGGGCATCCGTGCAGCGCGGCGGCGGGCATTGCCGCTCCGCATTGCCTTGCCAGCGCGCCCAGCACACGGCTGTGCGGCGGCGCATGCGCGGCGCCGCGTCGGGGCGTCCAGCGGCCGGCGCGCCGGCGCGCTGCTGTCCGCCGGCCACGTGAGGACGTACCGCTGCGCGCCTGCGAGGGGCACCGCGCCGCCTTGCGGCGCGCGCGCCGCGTGGCCGGGCGCGCCTGACGCGCGCGGCGGGCCATGGCAGTGGAGGCCGTGCCGGAGGCCGGCGAGGCGCTGCCGGAGGCGCCGCAGGTCTCCAGCAGCGGCAGCGACCTCGACGCGCTGCCCAAGTCGGAGGAGCTTGCAGAGCTGATGGGCACGCCGCCGACGCGCGCGCAGAGCCGCAGCCGCCTGGCGCTGCCGGGTGCGGCGCGCCCGCCGGGTCGCCCGCGGGTTTGCCGGGTCCTGGCTGCGGCGCGGCGCCGCGCCGCAAGCGTGCTTTGGCGCACGCGTTCATGCGCGCCGTGTGCCGGCCCCCGCTGGGCTGGCGGCGCGCCGGGCCTGCGCAGCCACTGCATGCGCACCGCCCTGCGCCTGCGCCGCCCAGAGGGCGGGGCGCAGTCGGCTGCCCCGCTCGGAGCGCTGGCTATGGTTGCTCGTGTGCCTTGCAAGGTTGGTGTCCGGGCTGCTGGTGCTGGCCGCCTGCGCGGAGACAAGCGCTTGTTGCCCTCCGGTTACTCTGGGCCGGCACTGGCCTGCTCGAAAGCCGCCTGGGCGCATGAACCTGCGCAAGCCCTTGCGCGGCAGCAGCACTGAGCAGCGCAGACGACCTCGCTGCCAGGGCCCTGACGGAGTGCCGCGCCGCGCAGGGCGGCGCCTGCCGCGCGAGCTGTCGGCCAAGCGCGACCGCCAGGCGCGCACAGGCCGCCGCCGGCCGTGCTCCCCTGCCCTGGGCTCGCTGGTGTGTGGAGACCTGCCCGCCTGCGGTCTGCCGTGCCTGCGTGGCGCGCTCTGCGCGCCGCCGCGCGCGCCGCGCGCGCGAGCCGAGGAGTGCGTGCGCCGCCTGATAACCCTATACCATATACCCTACCTTACGCCGTGCGCGCCGCGCAGAGGCGGCACCGGCACATGACGAAGCAGGAGCGCCAGAAGGAGCGGCTGGATGCGCGCGCGTTCAAGGCGCGGCCGCCCGGCCACGCCCCGGGGCCTTGCCGCGCGCTGCCACCCCGTGTGATGCATGAGTGCGGGTGCCATGGCCGCTCTGCGCGTCCTGCGTGCTGCGCAGCCGCCGCGCGCCGAGTCTGCGTGTGCCTGGAGCCCTGCGCTTCACCGTCGCCCTATGACTGTTACTGCCCCTTTAACACCTGTCCCCAGGGGCGCGCGTGAGCTCAATGCCCTACTTCAACTCTGTTCTGGTTGGTTGCTGCCCCCTGACCCTACCCTGTGCCCCGGCGCGCGCAGGAGCTGGACACCACGCTGCAGGTGCTGGGCATCGACGGGTCTGCGCCCGCGCCGCCGCCGGCGCTGCGCAAGCCGGCCGCGCCCGGCCGGCCGCCGCCGCCGCCGCCGCGCGCGTCATCCGGCGGCGCGCAGTCGCCGGGCGCGCTCGCGCGCGCCGCGTCGGATGCCGCCCTCAGGCGCGCAATGTTGTGTGTACTGTGCGGCGCCTTGCGGGCTCGGGCAGCTTCGTGATGTCCTCGACCAGAAGAACTGCAGTGCTGTCGCCTCGCCGGGCTCCGAGCCGCCCGGAGCGCGCGGCTGACGTGCAGCCGCGGCTGCGCAGTGACACCAGTGCGGACAGCCGCAGCAGCGCGGGGCGGCCCGCGCGGCGCGCCGCCGCGCCGCCGCCCGCCGCGGCCGCGCCGCTGCGCCGCAAATCGTCTCCGCTCTCCGTGACCAGTGCGCCCGCGGCCCGTCTGGCCGCAAGCCAAGCCTTGTAGCTACCGGCGGGCGCTCCTGTGGCGGCCCCGCGCACGGCCCGTGCTGCGCGCCCAGCGCCGTGTGCTCGCCAGTCCGAGCATGCAGCTGCCCATCGCCCCGCCGCCCAGCTGCCGGCCGGGCGGCAATGCGCAGGGCGCAAGCCTGGAGCGGCCCGGCGCCCACCAGCCTGCAGGCCCGCGCGCGCCAGTGGCTCCCTCAGGAGGCGGCTGCCGGCGGCCTGGCGTGCAGCTGTGCTGACTTTGCTGACGTGCGCGGGGTGCGCAAGGCTCACCCTACCCTGTACCCTGGGGCCGCGCAGGCGCGCACCGGCGCTCCAGCTCGGAGAGCGGCCTGAGCGCGGAGGCGCTGCACCGGCTGGAGAGCGCGCGCCAGGAGTGGCACGCCGACCTGGACCTCGTCCTCTCCGGCGACTTTGCCGCCAGCGACCACGAGCTCGCCATCTCGCTCGCGCGGCGCGCCCCCGGTGCCCCGCCGCGCGCCCCCGCGCCGCGCGTCTTGTGTGCCCGCCGTGCCGCAAGCTGGATCCAGCGAGGGGCGGCAGGCGGCACGCACAGCAACCGCGCCTGTCCTGCTGCCAGAGTGCGAGCCGCAGACAGTTTGCCAGCCACACGCTGCGATTCTGTCTCGTCATGGCCGCCGCCGCACCGAGCAGGCACGCACGGCAGGGGCCCGCGCGGCCGCTGTGCGCAGGCCGGACGCAGCAGCGCTCATGCTGTGCATGCCGATAAGCAGGCCGTTGCTCAGTGCCGCCCGCTCCAACCAGCGCGGCCCCGCCCTACCCCCCAACCTGCGCCGGCCGGCCGGCGGCGCGCCGGGGCCCGGCGCACGCGCGCAAACGACATAGCGAAGCCGGCCGTGGAGGCCAGCCCGGGACGCGCTGCGGCCGACCCGGCGCTGAAGCAACAGTAGTTGTGTCACTGATGTGGCGGCGGCGGAGGCCCCACCCCTAACCCTGCGCGCCGCGGACTCGGGGCCCGCGGGCGCGCAGGTCCAAGGCGGCGGACCTGCGCGAGCAGCTGGCCTGGTGGCGCGGCGCGCCGGAGCCGACGTGGCCGGCGCGCGAGCAGCGCCTGGACTGGCTGGAGCACGCGCTCTCCGAGGCGTATGACATCAGCCGCGGCCTCGCGCAGCACGGCGCCCTGGACGCGGAGGCCGGCCTGTCCGCCTACCTCGCCATCGTCGCGGCGCGCCCCGGCCGCCCACGTGCCGCCCCTAGCACCAACAAACGTGATCCTAATTCTGTCCAGCGCGCCGCCGCTGGACGCGGAGGCCGGCCTCGCCGCCTACCTCGCCATCGTCGCGGCGCGCCCCGGCACCCGCGCGCCGCAAGCCGCCCTGGCACTTAAAACCCTAAGCCTAACTGTGTATAGCGGCGCGCGCTGCTGCTGCTCCGCGCTGCACTGGGCTTCGCACCGCGGAGCTCGGTGTGCCTCTGCTACCGTGCCCGCGCCTGCCACCGCGCAGACGTGCTGCCGCTCGAGCATGCGCCGGGCAGCGGGCTGCGCCGCAAGCGCGGGCGCCGGCGCGGACCGCAAGCGCGGCCGGGATCCTGAAGCTGACCGGCGCGCGTGCGGGCGTGCAGGGCGTGGTGGCGGGCCTGCGCGGCACGGCGGCGGTGTGCTGCGAGGCGGTCGCGGCCGGCCTGCGCGGGCTGGCCGCGGGCCCGGACGCGCAGCGCGGCATGCGCGCCGCGCAGCGCGCAGTCGACATCGTGGCCTCGCTCTCGGCGCGCGTGCTGGAGAAGACGCGCCTGGCCGCCGTGCTGGACAGCGCCGAGCTGAACGCGGACCTGGGCGCAGAGGCGGCCGCGCTCGGGCGCGCGGCCGCGTGCGTGGTCGCCGCCGCGCTCGACGCGGCCGCGCGCATGCAGGCCGCGCTGCTCGCGCCGGCCACGCTCGGCGCCGCCGCTCATGGTGCGCGCCCGCCCGCTTTGTCTTTCTCACTCAGAATAACTGAAGTTCTAATTTAAATAGTATGTTGTTTCTTCTGCAACAATCGGGGTTCAGGCGGCATGAATATAGAGAGCCGGCATGGCAGGCCGGCGGGCTCGGGGCTGCCCGGCGGGCCCTGACACTAACCCAGATTGCCGTATGGCGGGCGCAGCCGCCCGCCCTGCGGCTGCCAGCGTATTCTGCGCGGCTGAGCGCCCGCACGCCCGCCGCCAAGCGCGGCGCTGAGAGTGGCGCGGGGCGCCGCGCGCAGGCGGCGCAAGCGCGCACGAGGTGCAGGTGCGCGCGCGGCTGATGCAGAGCGTGTGGGCGTCGTGCGGCCACCTGGTGCTGGCCGCCGCGGGCGTCTGGGAGGGCCTGCGGCCCGACATGCTGGCCGCCTGGTGCCGCCTGTTCCTGCGCGCCGCCCAGGCCGCGGAGCGCATGCAAGCCGCGCTGCGGCGCGACTCGGCCGCGTCGTCCCTGGACAGCCTGTCCAGCCTGGCGCTGGAGCCGCCGCCCGCAGGCACGCGCCCTAATGCCCCAAACCTGCCCGCCCGGCCCCGTCCCACAGGCCCTGCGTGCTCTGTGCGTGGCGCGGCTGCCCCGACGCTGGCGCCACTGCCGGCGGGGTGCGCCCCGCCCGCGCCACGCAGCCTGTGCTCCTTAGCTGCCTGGCGCTCGGGGCTGCGTGACGGCGCCGAGGCAGGAGCGGGAAGGTCCGGGTCGGGTCGGATGTGGATGGCGCGTGCGAGGGCAGCCGTGCTTGCATGCCTGAGTGAGCGCGCGCTGACCCGCAGGCCCGGCCGCCGGCCCACCCGGCCCGCCCCGAGCGCCAAGCGCGACCCAATGCAGCGGCCGCGCGCGCGCAGGCGTGTGGGGCGATGTGGGCGCGTCGGGCCGGCGCCAGCCGCGCCCGAGCGATGACGACCTGCAGGCGCAGGCCTGGCTGCCGTCCTGCCTGACCGCGCTGCTGGCCGAGGCCGAGCGCGCGGCCGGCGCTGCGCTGGCCTGGGAGGCCGAGGAGGGCGCAGCGCGCTCGGCGGCCGGCAGCGCAGTGGCCTCGCGCGCCGGCAGCGGCTGCGAGGGCGAGTGCGCGGGCGAGCCGGGCGCGCGCCGGCGCGGCAGCGGCGAGGCGCCCGCGCCCAGCGGTGCGGCGCCCGCTTGCAGGGCTCGGCGGCGCGCGCGTGTGGCCGTGGACGCGCCGTAGGCCGGGGCGTGGCGCTGGCGCAGCGGCGCGCGCGCCCGGCGGCAGCGCATTGCTATGCATGTGATGGGCGGTGTCAGGGTGGATGTGCTGACGGGCCACAGGTCGCGTCGGGCGGGCGGCTGGCCAGGCCGTGAGGCGCGCGGGCGTAGGCTGGCGCTGAGGCGCCCCAGGACAGAGTGGCGATCACACGCGACGCGCAGCGTCGGTGAGCGCGCGCGCGCGCGCGCAGAGGCGGGCGAGGCGGTGGCGGCGGTGGTGGACGAGCTGTCGGATGCGCTGTACGAGCTGGCGCACACCAACGCGGTGCGCGTGCTGCAGCTCAGCGGCACGCCCGGCGACCTGGCCTGCTGGGCGCTGGAGCTGCTGGAGGAGCAGGCCTGCGCGGTGCGCCCTCCCCCGGCTGGGCTGCTGCCCGTCCTTGCAGGCGCCGGCGGCGCAGGCGCCGCCGGCGGCCCCGGCGCTGGGCGCTGGGCATTTGCTAGGCCCGCAGTGAGCCGCTCAGCCTGCGGCCTGTCGTATCGGCCATGGCGCAGGCGCCGCTGCCTGGCGGGTCTCGAGCTGAGGCGTGGCTGCTGGGGCCGCGGGCGCCTCTGCGGGAGACCCGGGGCGGCCCGCCAGAGCAGCTGCGAGTGCGCGGTGCTCGGAGAGGCACGGGGCACCGCGCCGAGCCCCCCATCGCGTCCGCGTGCGCCGCTGAGTCATCCTCGCAGACCTGACCCCGCAGACCCAACGCCGCAGACCTAACCCTTTACGCCCGCGCCGCAGAGCGTGGTGTTCGTCCGCGACCTGGACCGCGGCGCGATGGGCCGCGGCGCGCACGCGCTGGAGCACTACGAGACGCTGCGCGCATGCACCGACGCGCTCGTCAACGCCATCCTGCGCATGCGCCGCCTGCTCAAGCAGAAGCGCGCGAGCGACACGGGCACGGCGGCTGACTCGCCGCGCCCGATCGTCTCGCACAGCTTCAGCGCCTCCTCGCTCGCGGCCAGCTCGCTCGCCTCCGACTGGCCCGCCACGCCCACGCACCGGCCGCCGACGCCGGACGCCGCGCCGGACCGCGCGGCCGCAGCGGCGGCGCCGCCGCCCGCGCCGGCCGCGCCTGAGCCCGTGCGCGGCCAAGCCGCGCCCGCGCCGCCCGAGCATCCGGCAGCGGCGCTCGCGCCGGACCCGCGCGCGGCCGCCTCGGCCGCCATCCGGCGTTTTGTCACGCAGGGCGCCGCGTCGGCGGCCGTGGCGGCGGCGCCCGGCCCGCCGGCCGAGTCGGCCGTGGCGGCGGCGCCCGGCCCGCCGGCCGAGCCGGCCGCGCTGGCGGCCGGCAGCACCTGGGGCGGCGCGCGCTCGCCGCCCGGCCCGACGCTTGCGCCCGCGCCCGCCGCCGGGCCCGCCGAGGCGGTCGCGCGCGCCGGCGGCGACGCGCCGGCGGCGCCGCGCGCGGCCGGCCCCGGCCAGCGCGAGCGCGGGCGCATGCCCGCATGCCCCGCGCCCGGTGCCGCGCTCGGCTCGGCGCACTCGGGCGCGTTGCCGGCGCTGCCGGGCTGGAGCGGGCGGGCGGACCGGAGCGTGACGGCGCGCCTGGGCGGGCGCGCCAGCTCAGGGTCGGGGTCGGGGCTAGGGTCGGGGCCGCGCGTGGGTCTGTCGCGCGGCGGCGCCAGCTCCGGCTCGGGCTCGCTGCCCGGGTCGGCCGACCCGGCGCGCGCGGGCGGCGGCGCGCCGCAGGTCGCCAACGGCCGATGCGGCGGCGCCGAGCCCGGCGGCAACGGCGTGTCGGCATTTGCGCGCGCGGCAGCGGCGGGCGCCGCACCGTCGCCGCCCCCGCCGCCGCCGCCGGTGCCGCCGCCGCCGCCGGCCTCACCGTTCAACGCGCCGCAGATGCAGGACGGCGCGCTGGGCGGCGCCGGCGAGCGCGCGGCGTCGCACGCGGCAGCTGGCCCGTCGCGCGCGGCCGAGCCGCGGCCTGGCGCGCCGCCGCACGCGAGCGGCCCGGCCCGCAGCCCGCCCAGGCGCGGCGACGCGGAGGCGGCCGCCAGCGGCCACGGCCGCGGCGAGGCGGGGCCGGGCGAGGCGCGCGGCGGGCGGCGGCGCAGCCGGCCGCGGCGGCGGCGCAGCCGCGGCGCGCG